>Ga0265325_10000162_pt1 | contig 47234 bp, 47 predicted proteins | sample 41420metaG_FD_202090 | JGI IMG/M metagenome (GOLD analysis project Ga0265325, IMG submission 202090) | Rhizosphere microbial communities from Carex aquatilis grown in University of Washington, Seatle, WA, United States - 4-14-20 metaG | ecosystem: Host-associated > Plants > Roots > Rhizosphere...
AAACGTGTGACATGCCCGTTTACCGGCGAGGAACTGGCCGCGATTCCGGCGCACCGTCCGGACGTGGCAGTCATTCATGCGCAGCGCGCCGACAAGGCCGGCAACGTCATGATCGAGGGCGTGCTTGGCGTGCAGAAGGAAGCGGTGCTTGCCTCCAAGCGCTCGGTGGTGACCGTCGAAGAGATCGTCGATGAACTTCCCGAGCGCAGCCTCAACGCGGTCGTGCTTCCGCACTGGACGGTTGGCCACGTGGTCGAGGTGCCGGGCGGCGCCTTCCCGTCGTATGCGCAAGGCTATTATCCACGCAACAACAGCTTCTACAAGGAATGGGACGCCGTTTCGCGCGAGCGCGATTCATTCCATGCCTGGATGAAAGAGAACGTGTTGTCGAAGGGTCCCGAGGCATTTGCAAAATACGCGCGCAAGCATCGCGTTGCGGCGGAGTGATATCATGGCCGACTACAAGCCGAATGAGATGATGACCATCGCGGCGGCGCGCGCGCTGAAAAACGACGACATCTGTTTCGTCGGCATCGGTCAGCCATCGGCGGCCTGCAACCTGGCGCGCCTCACGCATGCGCCGAATATCACGCTCATCTATGAATCCGGCACGCTGGCCACCAAGCCCAACATCCTGCCGCTGTCGATCGGCGACGGTGAACTCTGCGAAACGGCGATCACCACCGTGTCGGTGCCGGAAATGTTTCGCTACTGGCTGCAAGGCGGCCGCATCAAGGTCGGCTTCCTCGGCGGCGCGCAGATCGACAAATTCGCCAATCTCAACACCACCGTGGTCGGCCCCTACGATAAACCGAAGGTGCGGTTGCCCGGCGGCGGTGGCGCGCCCGAGATCGCGACGTCGTGCGGCGAGATTTTCATCATCATGGCGCAAGGCAAGCGCAGCTTTGTCGACAAGCTCGATTTCGTGACATCGATCGGTCATGTATCGGGCGGTGACAGCCGCGCCAAGCTCGGCGTCAAGACCAAAGGACCGACCAAGCTCATCACGGATCTGGCAATATTCGAGCCCGATCCTGTAACGAAGGAAATGACCGTCGTTTCCATTCATCCCGGCGTCACGCGCGAGCAGATCCAGGAGAATACCGGTTGGCCGGTGAAATTTGCCGCGAAGGTTTCCGAAACATCGCCACCGACGCAACGTGAGCTCGACGTGCTTCGTGAATTGCATGCCCGCACCAACCGCGCGCATGCGGAGGCCGCATGATGGCGCGGGACGTGTTTCTTTGCGATGCCGTGCGTACTCCGATCGGCCGCTTTGGCGGGTCGCTCGCCAAGGTACGAACCGATGACCTGGCCGCGGTCCCGATCAAGGCGTTGTTGACACGTAATCCCAAGATCGACTGGGAAAAGCTTGACGAGGTTTATTACGGCTGCGCCAACCAGGCCGGCGAGGACAATCGCAACGTCGCGCGCATGGCGCTTCTGCTGGCGGGGCTTCCGGTGAGCGTGCCGGGCGTGACGTTGAACAGGCTTTGCGCCTCGGGAATGGATGCCGTCGGCACGGCCGCCCGCGCGATCCGGGCCGGCGAGATCGAATTCGCCATTGCCGGCGGTGTTGAATCAATGACGCGGGCGCCCTTTGTGCAAGGCAAGGCGCAGGAGGCATTCTCGCGCACGGCCGAAATCTACGACACGACGATAGGCTGGCGCTTCATCAATCCGCTGATGAAGCAGCAATACGGCGTCGATTCGATGCCGGAGACCGGCGAGAACGTGGCGGAGGAATTTCAGGTCAGCCGCGCCGATCAGGATGCGTTTGCGCTGCGCTCGCAGCAGCGCGCGGGCAAGGCCATCGCATCGGGCTATTTCGCCAAGGAAATCGTCGCGGTCGAGGTGCCCGGCGGCAAGGCCGGGCCGGTCAAGTTCGACAAGGACGAACATCCGCGCCCGGACACGACGCTCGAGCAACTCACCAAGCTCAAGACGCCCTTCCGCAACCCCGGCACGGTGACCGCGGGCAATGCCTCGGGCGTGAACGACGGTGCCGCGGCCATCATTCTTGCCTCGGAGGCGGCGGTGAAAGCGCATGGGCTCAAGCCGCGTGCGCGCATTCTGGGAATGGCTTCGGCGGCCGTGCCACCGCGCGTCATGGGCATTGGGCCGGTGCCGGCGACGCAAAAGCTGATGGCGCGCCTCCAGCATAAAATCGGCGACTACAATTTGATCGAAATCAACGAAGCGTTCGCTTCACAATCGCTAGCGTGTCTGCGGCAGCTGGGGCTTGCCGACGATGCCGGGCACGTCAATCCGCATGGCGGCGCAATCGCACTCGGCCATCCGCTCGGCATGTCGGGCACCCGGCTGGTGCTGACGGCTGCGCACGGGTTGGAAGAAAATGGCGGCAAGCTCGGCCTTGCCACCATGTGCGTCGGTGTCGGGCAGGGCGTGTCGCTGGCCCTCGAACGGGTCGCGTAGGGGCAATCAATAAAAAGGAAGACGCAAGATGGCGTTGGTTTTTCCCAAAGAGAGCCTGGGTGCATTTCCGAAGCACCTCACTCCTGATTACCGAAGCACGGTCAAGCGCTCGCCGTCGAAGCCGCTGATTATCGTGCCGCACACGCTGTCGGAATTGACCGGGCCGGTCTACGGCCACGAGGCGGTGCAGGAAGGCGATGCCGACCTCACCAAGCAGCACAAAGGCGAACCATTGGGCGAGCGCATCATCGTCCACGGCCACGTGTACGATGAGGACAAGCGCCCGGTTCCCGACACCTTGGTGGAAATCTGGCAAGCGAACGCCTGCGGTCGCTACGTCCACAATGTCGACCAGCATCCGGCACCGCTCGATCCAAATTTCACCGGCGCGGGTCGGGTTGTGACCGACAAGAAGGGCTATTACCGCTTCATCACGGTGAAGCCAGGTGCCTATCCCTGGGGCAATCACCACAATGCCTGGCGGCCGAACCATATCCACTTCTCCGTGTTCGGCCATTCATTCCTGTCGCGGCTCGTCACGCAGATGTATTTCCCTGGCGATCCGCTGTTCCCGTTCGATCCGATATTCAACTCGGTGACCGACGAGAAGGCGCGGCAGCGCATGGTTTCGAGTTTCGATCTGGAAAATACGATCCCTGATTGGGCACTTTGCTTCCGCTTTGACATCGTGTTGCGCGGACGTGAGGCCACACCCCAGGACACGGACAAGCACTAGCGCATGAAAAGTGGACGCCCGTTTTCGGACGAGATCATGCGCAAAGGAAAAAACTAATGTCGGACATTACGCCCTCACAGACCGTTGGCCCGTTCTTCGCTTACGGCCTGGCGCCACACAGCCGCTGCGACTGGAAACCAAGTGACGTCTACGACTGGAAGGAAACCGTAGGCGCCAATCTGGTAACGCCGGATGCCTCCGGCACGAAGGTGCGCATCGAGGGTCGCGTACTCGATGGTGACGGCATGCCGATCAACGATGCCATGCTGGAAATCTGGCAGGCGGATGCACAGGGCCGCTATGCCCATCGGCGCGATAGCCAAACGCGACCCAACACCAAGTTCACGGGCTTCGGTCGCTCGGCGACTGACAAGAATGGCGCCTTCAGCTTCGACACCATCAAGCCAGGTGCGGTGCCTGGTCCAAACGGCAAGCCGCAGGCGCCGCATATCGTGTTCTGTATCTATTCACGCGGGATGCTGCGGCAGGTCTATACCCGGCTCTATTTTGCCGACGAGGCAGCCAACGACAGTGATCCCATCCTGATGCTGGTGCCCGCGGACCGCCGTGGGACACTCATTGCCCACAAGGAGATGCGGGGCGACCTGGCGGTGTATCGCTTCGACATCCGTGTCCAGGGAGACGGCGAGACGGTTTTCTTCGATATCTGACCAGCGCCGCCGTCGTTTCCAGGCCTGGACGCGCGTCCCACATTCGCCCACGCTATCGCTCCCCGAAGGGGGATGTGTCCCAACATCGGCGCACCCAGGGCCTGTAATCACAAAATTATTGGCGGTTTCCTTCTAAAAACCAGCAATTTAATGGTGGGCAAGTCGCCCACCCACCTTGCCCATCTTTCCCAACAGACCATTTATTGTTGACGAAAGCGGGGGGACTTGGTTCGCTTTGCTCCGCAACGGCCGCTTAGAGCCGGACAGGAAACGCTGCCATGAACGAGCAAATCCTCCAGGAGATCAGTGAATTTTGCCGCGCGCGCGGGCTCGCCGAATCGACGTTCGGCCGTCGCGCCGTCAACGACGGCAAGCTGGCGAACCGCCTGCGCAACGGCGGCCGCATCACCACCGACACGCTCGAACGCATCCGCGCATTCATGGCGCGCAATTCCGATGGCGCGCCGGCGCGACGCCGCGTGCTGTTCGAGCCGACCCCGCCCGGTGTGCTGCCGGTGGTGAAACCGCCGGCGCCGCCAATGGCCTCCGGCCTCGCCAGCGATGATCCGCAGCGCAATTTCCGCTTCTTCGACAACCGGCAGAAATATCTGCTGTTCGTGAACACCTGTTCGGAGAAATGGGAGGTCGCGTCACGCGTCTCGCTTGAACTCGCCAATATCCATCCGCGCCCGCCGGCCGTGCGGGTGTTCGATGCGGGTGTGGGCGACGGCACGGTGCTGGCGCGCGTCATGCGTTCGATGCACGACCGCTTTCCGACAACGCCGTTCTATATCGTTGGTAAGGAGATCAGTCTCGAAGATATCCGTCTCACGTTGCACAAGATGGCGGACCGCTTCGTTGAGCATCCGTCCACTGTCCTCGTGCTCACCAACCTCGCTTATGCGGAAGCGCCGTGGCTGGCGGTGAAGTCGTTGAGCGCCGCCACCAGCCTGGTCTGGAAAGAACTGGCGATGGAGGGCAGCACCGCCCATAGCTTCGAGAAACAGATCACCGATCTCGAGCCGTTCCTGTCGGAAAACTGGAAGGCGAAGGTCAGCGCGAAGAGCGGCAACCCGATCTACGAGCGCCCGGTGATTCTGGTGATCTATCGCAATGACCACCGTTTCCTGCTCGACCAGATCGTGCCGAAGCCCGGCGGCACCGTCGCCGACTACGATCTCGTGATTGCGTCGCAGCCTTATCGCGCACGCGCATCACTCGAGTTCAAGGCCAAACGCGTGCTGGCGCCGCTTGCTCGTGCGCTCGGCCCGGGTGGCCGCATGATTGCGATCCATTCCTACGGGCATGACCCGGGCATGGAAATCATCCAGAAGGTCTGGCCGAATGACAATCCATTCGTGCACAGCCGCCACGACCTGCTCAAGGAAGTGAAGCACGATCTGGGCACAGCGGGGCGCGATCTCAATTTCAATGCCTATGCCGACCAGCGATCGTTGTTCCGCTATGACATGCACACTCTGCCATCGGAAATCTCGTCGTCGATCGGCACGTCGACGCTGCTCGCCGCCTGGAATGCCGCGATCTATGTGGCGCAAGTGGAAGACGACCGCCTGTCCGATGTGAACAGCGACCGCCGTTATGTCGATGCGACCCGCGAGGTTCTCCAGAAGCATGGGGGATTGTGGTTCTACGACGAGTCATTCGTGATCTCGCGCCGGCGCGAATAGCGCATGATCCCGAAAAATGGGAACCGGTTTCCGGACCAGATCAGGCCCAGAAAAATGAGTGCGCAAGTGCCAAGTAACCCTCCCGCTCTTGCGCAACGTTTTTCGCTTGAAGCCACGCGGCCGGTTGCGGCTGAAATCGCGGCACTTGCAGATATTCTTCCGCGCGACACGCCGCTCTATCTGACGGCCGTGCCGACACAAGACGCGGACGAACTGATCAAGGCAGCCGCCGCCGTCCGCAGATCAGGAATGGAACCTGTCGCCCATATTGCTGCGCGCCGAATTGCCGGCGCGGAAGCGCTGCGAGAGTTGCTCGCCGGTCTCCGCGGCGAAGCCGATATGCGCCGACTGCTGCTGATTGGCGGCGATATCGATACCCCAGGCCCTTTCACGGACGCGCTCTCGATTATTCAGCGCGCCGGTCTCCATGAGGCCGGCATTGAAGAGATTGGCATCGGCGCCTATCCGGAAGGCCACCCGCGCATTGCGGCAGGGCGTCTCGAGGCGGCGCTGGACGAGAAGATCGCCACCGCCACAGCGCAGGGTTTGCGCGTGCATATCGTCAGCCAGTTTTCATTTTCGCCCGAGCGCATTCTGGATTGGCTCAGACAGTTGCGGGCTTGCGGGATCAGCAAGCCCGTAAAAATAGGCATGGCCGGTCCGACCAGCGTTCCGGCGCTGCTGCGTTACGCCCGGCGATGCGGCGTTGCGGCCTCCCTGCGCGGGTTGGCCTCCGGTGTTGCCACCGGCCTAGTTGGCCATGTCGGGCCCGACCGCATTGTCGAAACCCTCTCTGTGGCGAACGATCTGGGCGACGTTGCTTTGCATTATTTTTGCTTCGGCGGCACGCTTGAAACCGCGCGCTACGCATGCGAAGCCGCCGCAGGACGGCACGGCGCCGGCCGTGCTATGGCTCGCAGCAACTAAGACCCGCCGGCAAGGACGGGCCACTCGCGGAGGACGATATGCAAAGGACCAAGCCACCATTTCGCGCCGACCATGTCGGCAGCATTCTGCGCACCGCGCCGGTCAAGGACGCGCGCGCCAAGCGTGAGAAGGGCGAGATCAACGCGGCCCAACTGAAAGAAGTCGAGGATCGCGAGATCATCAAGATCATCCAGAAGCAGGAAGAGGTGGGGCTAAAAGCCATCACTGACGGCGAATTCCGCCGCTCCTGGTGGCATTTTGATTTCTACGGGATGATGGACAACGTCGAGATCTACGAGCTCGACCACGGCATCCAGTTCCAGGGTGTTCAGACCAAGCCGCGTTCGATCAAGGTCACCGGTAAGATCGGTTTCTCCAGCCATCCGATGATCGATCATTTCAAATTCCTCAAGCAACACACCAAACAGACGCCGAAGATGTGCATCCCGGCGCCGTCAACCTTCCACTTCCGGCTCGAGCCGAATGCTGTCAGCAAGGCCGCCTATGCCAGTCGCGATGCGATCTTCGATGATCTCGCGGTTGCGTATCAGAAGGCGATCAAGGCGTTCTACGATGCCGGCTGCCGCTATTTGCAGTTCGACGATACCGCGTGGGCTTATCTCTGCTCGCAAGAAGAGCTGAAGAAAGCGCGCGACCGCGGCCTCGACGTCGATCACCTGCAGGAGACCTACACCAAGTGCATCAACAAGGCGCTGGAAGCCAGACCGGCTGACATGGTGATCACCACCCATGTCTGCCGCGGCAACTTCCGTTCAACATTCATTTCATCGGGCGGTTATGAGCCGGTGGCCGAGAGCCTCTTGGCCAAATGCAACTACGACGGCTACTTCCTCGAATATGATACCGACCGCGCCGGCGGCTTCGAGCCGCTGCGCTTCCTGCCGAAAGGCAACAAGATCGTGGTGCTTGGCCTTGTCACCTCGAAGTCCGGACGGCTCGAACCGCGCGCCGACGTCAAGAAGCGTATCGAGGAAGCGACCAAGTTCGTCGCCGTTGATCAGCTCTGCCTGTCACCGCAATGCGGCTTTGCCTCGACGGAAGAAGGCAACGTGCTGGCCGAAGAAGAGCAGTGGGCCAAGCTGCGCATGATCGTCGAGTTGTCAAACGAGGTGTGGGGTAAATGACAGCACGGACCATGCCGCCGTTCCGCGCCGACCACGTCGGCAGTCTGCTGCGCCCTGCGGCCTTAAAGGACGCCCGCGCCAAACATACCAAAGGCGAAATTTCCGCCGACGCACTGAAGGCGGTGGAAGACCGCGAGATCGAGAAAGTTATCAGGAAGCAGGAGGAGGTCGGTCTGAGGCTCGCGACCGACGGCGAATTCCGCCGCTCCTGGTGGCATTTCGATTTCTACAAGAGCCTCGACGGTGTTGAAATGTATCAGACCGGCGAGGGCATCCACTTCGCCGGCGTCGATACCAAGGCCGAGAGCGTGCGCGTGGTGGGCAAGGTCGGCTTCTCCAGCCATCCGCATGTCGAACATTTCAAGTTCCTGAAGGCGCACGCCAAGGTCACGCCAAAAATGACCATTCCTGCGCCGTCAACCTTCCACTTCCGGCAGGGGCGGCAGTCGGTCAGCAAGGAAATTTATCCTGACCTCGACGTCTATTTCGACGATGTGGCGGTCGCCTATCAGAAGGCCATCCGGGCTTTTTACGATGCCGGTTGTCGCTACCTGCAGCTCGACGATACCGCCTGGTCGATGATCTGCGACCCGAAGCAACGCGAGGATTCCCGCAAGCGCGGAGACGACCCCGACAAGTTGCCGCCGCGTTACACGCGCATGACCAACAAGGCGCTGGAGGCAAAGCCCGCGGACATGGTGATCACCATGCATTCCTGCCGCGGCAATTTCCGCTCGACGTTCATTGCGTCGGGCGGCTACGAATTCGTAGCCGCCGAGCTGTTCGGCAAGGTCAATATCGACGGGTATTTCCTTGAATTTGATACAGACCGCGCCGGCGGCTTCGAGCCGCTGCGCCATCTTAAGGGCAACAAGCAGGTCGTGCTGGGTCTCGTCACGTCGAAAAGCGGACGGCTGGAGCCGAAGGACGACCTCAAACGCCGTATCGATGAAGCGACAAAATACGTGCCGCTCGAGCAATTGTGCCTGTCACCGCAATGCGGCTTCGCCTCGACCGAAGAGGGCAACGTGCTGGCCGAAGAAGAGCAGTGGGCCAAGCTGCGCATGATCGTCGAGTTGGCAGACGAGGTCTGGGGCCGCAATTGATATTTCGCAAACCGGTTCCGCCGGACGCCGCCTAGCCTTTTCAGATCGGGATGCCGCCGACTCACGAGACGCGACGTCGTCGCGTTTGCGCGTCATCCCCACGTTCAACGGAAAGGGATGAAAATGTCCATTAGATCCCAATGGCTTAGCACGCCCCGCATCGCAGCGTCGGCTATTGCCGCAGCGCTTTTGCTGACGATGGCCCCGGCCAAAGCGGCCGAGCCGATCAAGATCGGGTTTGGTATGGCGCTCACAGGTCCTCTCGCGGCCAACGGCAAAATGTCGCTGGTCGCCATGCAGGTCTGGGAAGACGACATCAATGCCAAGGGCGGGCTGCTCGGCAGGCCGGTCAAGCTTGTCTACTACGACGACCAGAGCAATCCGTCGCAGGTGCCCGGCATCTACGCCAAGCTGCTCGATATCGACAAGGTTGACTTGATTGTAAGCGGCTATGCATCGACCCAGATTGCCGCGGCGATGCCGGTCGCCATCCAGAAAAAAAAGTTGTTCATGAGCTTGTTCGGCACCGGCGTGAACGAGACCTTCAACTATCCGAAATATTTCTCGATGATTCCGAACGGCCCAACGCCGAAGCCGGCGTTCACGCGCGGCTTCTTCAAGGTAGCCGAAGTGCAGAAGCCAAAGCCGCAGACGATTGCGATTGCGATGGCAGACGCAGAATTCGGTCGCAACGCGTGTGAAGGCGCGCACCAGAATGCGCAGGCATCGGGATTCAAAATCGTCTATGAAAAGACCTATCCCCCGTCCACGACGGATTTCACGCCGATCGTACGCGCGATCCAGGCGCTGAATCCGGATCTGCTGGTGATCTGCTCTTATCCACTCGACACTGTCGGCATGGTCAAGGCGATGAGCGAAGTCGGCTTCAAGCCGAAGATGTGGGGCGGCGCGATGGTTGGCCTGCAGGCGACCGTGTTCAAGACCCAGCTTGGCCCGCTGCTCAATGGCGTGGTCAATTTCGAAACCTGGCTGCCGGTCAAGTCGATGGATTTCCCCGGCGCATTTGATCTACTTAAGAAATATCAGGCGCGCGCCGCGGCCGCAGGCACTGATCCACTCGGCTACTATATGCCGGTCTGGGCCTACGCCTATCTGCAAGTGCTCGGCGATGCGATCGCCAATACCAAAAGTCTCAACGACGACGTGCTCGCCGACTATATTCGCAAGACCACGTTCAAGACGGTGGTTGGCGATGTGAAATTCGGTAAGCAAGGCGAATGGGCGGAAGAACGCACGCTTGCGGCCCAGTTCCAGAACATCAAGGGCAAGACAGTCGACGACTTCCGCGACCTGACGACCGAAGTGATTGTGTATCCGCCGAAATTCAAGAGCGGCGAGGTGATTTATCCGTACGAAAAGGCTGCTGTAAAATAAGCTTGCGGCTCGCTCTTTTTGTGGTGACATCAGCGGTCGGCGCCGCAAGGCGCCGGCCGTATTCGTGAAAGCTTCCGTGATGGAAACATGAAAAGAGCGACGCCACCGTTCCGCGCCGATCACGTCGGTAGCCTGTTGCGTACGGCGCCGCTGAAGGAAGCGCGCACAAAACGCGAAATGGGCGATATTTCGGCCGACGATCTCCAAGCGATTGAGGATCGCGAGATCGCCGCGATTATCAAGAAACAGGAAGATATCGGCCTTCAGGCTGTAACGGATGGTGAATTCCGCCGTGCCTTTTGGAACTACGATTTTCTTGGTGAACTCGATGGCGTGGAAGCCTATCTCGGCGAGCGCAAGATCAGGTTCGAGGGTGTCAATCCGAAACCGATGATGCTGCGTGTGACGGGCACGCTTGGCACATTTTCCGGTCATCCGATGCTCGAGCACTTCAAGTTCGTCAAGGCGCACACGCGCGTCGTTCCGAAGATGACGATTCCGTCTCCGTCGTCGTTGCATTTCCGCTACGGCCGCGACGCCGTTCCTGAAACAATTTACCCCGACATGAATGACTTCTATCGGGATCTCGGCCAGACTTACCGCAAAGCCGTGCGTGCGTTTGCCGACGTCGGCTGCCGCTATCTCCAGCTCGACGAGGTCAATTTTACTTATCTATGCGATCCGAAACTGCGAGCCCAGGTCGCCAATCGCGGCGACGATCCTGAACAGCTTCCGTCGATCTATGCTGAGATGATCAATGCGGCGATTTCCGACGTTCCGGCGGACATGACCATCGCCATGCATTTGTGCCGCGGCAATTTCCAATCCACGTTCGTGGCCACCGGAGGCTATGAGCCGGTAGCCGAGATCTTGTTCAATTCGATCAACGTGCAAGGCTATTTCATGGAATACGACAGTGATCGCGCCGGCGGCTTCGAGCCGCTCCGCTTCGTGCCAAAGGGCAAGACCGTTGTGCTGGGGCTTGTAACGTCGAAATCAGGCCGGCTCGAATCGAAAGACGAGATCAAGCGCCGCATCGAGCAGGCCGCGAAGTTCGTGCCGCTCGACCAGCTCTGCCTGTCGCCGCAGTGTGGCTTTGCTTCCACGGAAGAGGGCAATATCCTTGCTGAAAATGAGCAATGGGCGAAACTGAGCATGATTGTCGAGCTTGCTGAGGAAGTGTGGGGTAAATAGCGAGCCGCAAAACACGGTGTCATCGCCGGGCTTGTCCCGGCGATCCCGATCAGGAAGGCAGTGCGCACCTAAGCGAGATGGCCGGGACATAGGCGAGCAAAGCGACGCCTTCCTTCGGACGGCTATGCCCGGCCATGACAGGAAAAAGTCTAAGAGGATGGACATGTCTCAACGTACCAAGCCGCCCTTTCGTGCCGACCATGTCGGCAGCCTGCTGCGTCCGGCCGCATTGAGGCAGGCGCGCGAGCGGCGCGCCAGAGATGAGATCACCCCCGCGCAGCTTAAGAATATTGAAGATCGCGAAATAGAGCGCGTCATCAAAAAGCAGGAAGACGTCGGCCTGCAGTCGATCACCGATGGCGAATTCCGGCGCTCCTGGTGGCATCTCGATTTTCTCTGGGGCCTCGATGGGATCGAGAAGCATGTGATGGAAACGGGTATTGCCTTTGCCGCCGTGACTACGCGCAATGAGGGCCTGAAGGTCACCGGCAAGATCGGCTTTTCCGGCCATCCGATGATCGAGCATTTCAAGTTTGTCGCTGCTCACACCAAACGCACGCCAAAGATCACGATCCCTTCGCCGTCGGCGGCCTATGGCCGCCCGATGCGCACGCCGATCGACAAGTCCGTTTATACGAAGCTGGACACGTTCTTTGATGATCTCGGGCAGGCGTACAAGAAGGCGGTGCGCGCTTTCGCCGACGCCGGCTGCCGCTATCTCCAGCTCGATGAAGTTTTCATCGCCATGCTGTGCGATCCGAAATATCGCCAGGCGATGAAAGACCGCGGCGATGACCCTGAACGGCTTGGCGAACTTTATGGCGATCTCATCAATGTCGCGATGTCGGATATTCCCTCCGACATGACGATCACCATGCATATGTGCCGCGGAAACTATAAGTCGACTTATATGGGGGCCGGCGGCTACGAAGCCGTGCAGGAGATTCTGTTCAACAAGATCAAGGTCCACGGCTTCTTCATGGAGTACGACAGCGAGCGCGCCGGCGGCTTCGAGCCGCTCCGCATGCTGCCGAAGGATCGCCAGGTCGTGCTCGGACTGGTCACGACCAAGAGCGGACGGCTCGAGCCGAAGGATGAGATCAAGCGCCGTATTGATGAGGCTTCGAAGTTCGTTTCGCTCGAGCAGCTCTGCTTGTCGCCGCAATGCGGCTTTGCGTCGACCGAGGAAGGCAATGTTCTGGCCGAGGACGAGCAATGGGCCAAGCTGCGCATGATCGTCGAAGTCGCGGAGGAAGTCTGGGGGCGTTGATGGCGGGAATCGTTAAAGGCAAGACCGCGATCGTCACGGGGGCGGGGCGCGGCATCGGCCGTGGAATCGCCATGCTTCTTGCCAAAGAGGGTGCGCGTGTCGTGGTCTGCGATATCGGCGCCAGCCTGCAGGGCGAAGGTGCCGATGCGGGCCCGGCTCAGGATACGGTCGACGCGATCAAAAAAGCCGGTGGAGAGGCGATTGCCTCGGCGCTTTCGATCACCGAGCCGAAAAACGCCGAGCTGATCGTCAAATCGGCGCTCGATGCCTTTGGCCGTGTCGATGTGCTGGTCAACAACGCGGGCATTTTGCGCGACGTCATCTTTCACAAGATGAGCTGGTCCGATTGGTCGGACGTGATTGCCGTGCATCTCAACGGCTCGTTCAACATGAGCCGTGCGGTCGCACCGCTTTTCCGCGAACAAGGTGCCGGTGCCTACGTCCATATGACCTCCACCTCCGGCCTTGTCGGCAATTTTGGCCAGGCCAACTATATGGCTGCCAAGCTCGGGATCATGGGCCTGTCGCGCGGCATCGCGCTCGACATGGCGCGATTCAACGTGCGCTCAAATTGCATCGCGCCGTTTGCGTTTACGCGCATGATTGAATCAATTCCCGCGCAGTCGGTGCAGGACAAGCGCCGCGTTGAAGCGTTCCAGCGCATGACGCCCGAAAAGATCGCGCCGCTCGCGGTCTATCTCGCTTCGGACGCATCGTCCGGCGTCTCCGGGCAGATCTTCTCGGTCCGCAACAATGAGGTCTACCTGTTCAACCAGCCGCGGCCGGTCAAGACCATCCATCGGGCCGATGGCTGGACACCCGAGACGCTTGCAGTCGAGATCAAAACTGCATTCTCGCCTTTGTTTACGCCGCTGGAACGTTCCGAAGACGTCTTCAACTGGGATCCGATCTAGCGCGCACTTGTCATGCGCCGGGCGCGGTTGCATAGAATGGGCCTATGAAAAAGCGCGGCAGCGAGCATGATGAATTCGCCGACATCCGAGACGGCGTGCGTGCACTATGTAGCAAATTTCCGGGCGAATACTGGCGCGCGCTGGATCGCGACCGTGCCTACCCGACGGAATTTGTGGCCGCGCTGACCGAGGCAGGATACCTCGCGGCCCTGATCCCCGAAGACTATGGCGGCAGCGGGCTTAGTCTTGGGGCCGCAGCTGCCATTCTTGAGGAAGTGCACGCCTCTGGCGGTAACGGCGCAGCCTGCCACGCGCAGATGTACACCATGGGCACGATCCTGCGGCACGGCAGCCCGGATCAGAAACAACGCTATCTGCCGTTGATCGCCAGCGGCGAACTGCGCCTGCAGGCATTCGGCGTGACTGAGCCGACGTCCGGCACCGACACGCTTTCGCTGCGCACCACGGCGCGACGCGAAGGCAACGACCACTACGTCATCAACGGGCAGAAGATCTGGACCTCGCGCGCCGAACATTCCGATCTGATGCTTCTGCTCGCGCGCACGGCCCCGAAGGAACAGGTCAAGAAGCGCACAGACGGGTTGTCAGTATTTCTGGTCGACATGCGGCTCGCGCAAGGCTCCAGCATCGCCATCAATCCAATCCGCACCATGATGAACCACGCCACCACGCAGATATTCTTCGACGATCTGCGCGTGCCGGCGGAGAACCTAATCGGTGAAGAAGGGCAGGGCTTCCGCTACATCCTGTCGGGGATGAATGCCGAGCGAATCCTGATTGCGGCCGAGTGCATCGGCGACGCCAAGTGGTTTATCGGCAAGGCAACGCAATATGCCAAGGAGCGCGAACTGTTCGGCCGCCCGATCGGGCAAAACCAGGGTGTGCAATTCCCGATCGCGCGCGCTTACGCGCAAATGCGCGCCGCCGAGCTGATGGTGCATGAGGCGGCCCGCAAATACGACGCGGGTGAAGACATCGGGGCCGAAGCCAATATGGCAAAACTTCTGGCGGCCGATGCATCGTGGGCCGCCGCTGACATGTGCGTGCAGACCCACGGCGGCTTCGGCTTTGCCGAGGAATATGACATCGAGCGCAAATTCCGCGAGACGCGGCTCTATCAGGTCGCGCCGATTTCCACCAACATGATTCTATCATATCTCGCTGAACACGTGCTCGGCCTGCCGCGGTCATATTGAGATGGCGCTGCCGCTCGAAGGTCTTCTTGTTGTTTCGGTCGAGCAAGCGGTCGCGGCGCCACAATGCACTTGCCGTCTGGCGGATGCAGGCGCGCGCGTCATCAAGGTCGAGCGGCCGGAAGGTGACTTTGCCCGCCGTTATGACGGGCTGGTGCACGGTGAGAGCGCTTATTTCGTCTGGCTCAATCGCGGCAAGCAGTCCGTTGTGCTTGATCTTGCAATGCCGGACGACAAGGCCTTGCTTGAAGCTATGCTCGCCAGGGCCGATGTGTTTGTGCAAAACCTGAAACCGGGCGCGATCGCCAAACTTGGGTTCGATTTCGAGCGATTGCGCAAGCACTATCCGCGGCTGATCTGCTGCTCGATCTCAGGCTATGGCGAGAGCGGGCCTTACGCGCAACGCAAGGCCTACGACATGCTGATCCAGGCCGAATCTGGGCTCGCCTCGATCACCGGCGGCCCGGAGGCGCCGGCGCGCGCCGGCGTTTCGGTTGTCGATATTGCTGCCGGCATGAATGCCTATGAAGCGATCCTGGAAGCGCTACTGGCGCGCGGCCGCACCGGCGAAGGCGCGGCAATTGCGATCTCGATGTTCGACGCAATGGCGGACTGGATGTCCGTGCCGCTCTTGCAGCACGAAGGCGGCGACACGCCCAAGCGCATCGGGCTCGCACACACTTCGATTTCACCCTATGGCGCATTCAAGACCCGTGACGGCGCAGATGTGCTGATCTCGATCCAGAATGATCGCGAATGGCGCATCCTGGCCGAGCATGTGATGGGCGACAGGGCGCTCGCCGCCGATCCAGGCTTTGCCACCAATGTCGAACGCGTGAAACGCCGTACCGAAACCGACGGCCGTGTTGCCGCGGCCTTTGCTTCAATGGATGTCGAGTCGCTGGTGGAGAAGCTCGCGCGTTACGATATTGCCTTCGGCCGTATCAACGACTTGAACCTTCTGGGCCGCCACCCGCATTTGCGGCGCACCACGGTGGGTAGTCCGACCGGTCCGGTCAGTATGCCAGCGCCTACGGCAATCCATGACGGAGCTTTGAGGAAGTACGGTCCGGTACCAGCACTTGGCGAACACACCGATGTCGTCCGCAAGGAATTCGTCAAACGATAGACATTAGTCGATCGCGGCGTGTTCTGGCTTTGCGCCGGGTGTCCGGCGCACAGTACCAATAATCAGCACCAGCGGAATTACCGCCAGCGTCAGGATCATGAGCAGTTTGAAATCGTTGAGATAGGCAAGCATCGCCGCCTGCTGGGTTACGATCACATCAAGCAGCGCGCGGCCCGCGTCGGTATGCACATCCAGGTTTGCGGCCACATCCGGCATTTGCAGAGCGTCATTGAACGGGGTCACCTGCTCGGCCAGCCGCGCGTGCATTTCGGTGGTCTTGCTGGTCAGGTTCGCGATCACCATCGAAATGCCGATCGACGAGCCGATATTGCGGGTCAATGTGGTGATTGCGGTCGCGCCCGTGCGCAAGTGGCCGGGCAAGGTGGCAAAGGCAACCGTTGAAATAGGCACAAACAGCAAGCCCAGCCCGATGCCCTGGATAATGCTGGTGACGACGATGGTCGTTTTGGTCACGTCGAGCGAAAAGCCCGTCATGTAATAAAGAGTGCCGCCGGCCAGCAGCAGGCCGCACAGGATCAGGTAGCGCGGCTGCACCATCCGCATCAGCCGCGGCGCCACCATCATGGTGAGGAGCGTGCCGATACCGCGCGAACCGAGCAAAAAGCCTGCGGTCTGGATCGGATAGCCGAGCAAATTCTGCATGAACGGTGTGACCAGCGCCATGGTGCCGAACAGCACCACGCCGATCACCACCATGAAAATACAGCCGCTGACGAAATTACGGTCCTTGAACATCTCGAATCGCACGAACGGTTCTCTTGTCGTCAGCGAATGCGCGAAGAAATAATAGAAACCGGCGATGGAGATGATCGCCTCGATCCAGATTTCGTTCGCATCAAACCAGCCAACTTGCTCGCCGCGGTCGAGCAGCAATTGCAGCGAGCCGATGCCGACGGCGAGGGCCGCAAAGCCGAACCAATCGAAGCGCATGTGCGCCTGCTTTTTGGTCTCTTCCATAAAAAACATCATCCCGAGCACGGTGATGACGCCAATGGGCAAATTGATGAGGAAGACCCAGTGCCAGGAGTAATTGTCGGTTAGCCAGGCGCCCAAGGTGGGGCCCATGATCGGGCCGAGCATCACGCCGACGCCCCAGATCGCCATCGCCTGTCCGCGCTCTTCGGCCGAATAGGCATCGAGCAGGACCGATTGCGACAGGGGGACAAGCGCAGCGCCGGCCATGCCTTGCAGCAGGCGGAACAGCACCATTTGCTCGATGTTTTGCGCCAGCGCGCAGAGGAACGATGCAACGGTGAAGCCGCCGACACAGATGATGAACAGGATTTTGCGGCCGAAGCGGTCCGCGAGCCAGCCGATCGGCGCCGTCATGATCGCGGCAGCGACGATATACGACGTCAGCACCCAGTTGATCTGGTCGAGCGAAGCCGACAGCGATCCCTGCATGTAAGGCAGGGCAACGTTGGCAATGGTGGTGTCGAGCGCCTGCATGACCGTCGCGGTCATCGTGCAGACCGTGATCAAGGTGCGCCGCAGCTTCGGATCCATCGAAGCAAAGTGCGCAGTCATTTTGCTTCTTTCGCCTGCGCGGATATGAATGGCAACCGGCTATGGCCGGTGTCGATTTCGACACTCACGCTCATGCCGGAGCGCAGCAGTTTCGTGTCTTCGCTCTTGTCGAAGGCAATTCGTACGGGCACGCGTTGCACGACTTTCACCCAGTTTCCGGTCGCATTCTGCGGGGGAAGGATCGAGAATTGCGCGCCCGTACCCGGGCTCACCGCAATGACAGTGCCGGTGAAGGTGCGATCGGGAAAGCTGTCGATGTCGAGCGTCGCCTTCTGCCCGACACGCAGATAGGTGATATCGGTTTCCTTCGGATTGGCCTCAACCCACGGCGCCTGATCGTCGATGACGCTCAGCACAGGCGTTCCGGCGGCGACAAAGCGGCCGAGCTGGATGTTATCCACCTGCGTGGCCGTACCGGACATCGGTGCCCGCACGATCGTATGATCGAAATCGCGTTGTGCAGTGTCGAGCACGGCCTTGGCTTGCGCATACTCCGGATACTTTTCCATCGGCAGGTTGGGATCACCGAGCAGTTGGTTCAAAGTCGTGTCGCGCTGTTGCGTCGCGTATTCCGCCTGTAGCTGTGCGGTGACGACGGCTGCCAGGGAAGTGTCGAGGTCCGCCTGCGATCCGGCCTGCGAGCTCACAAGCCTGGTTTTGCGCTCGACATCGCGTTGCTTGAGATCAACGTTCTTCTGGGCAAGGTCGGCCAGCGTGTCCAACGACTTGAGATTGGTCTTCAGCTTGTCGTAGTTGCTGCGCGCGGTATCGAGTTTGGCCTTTGCTTGCTGCAAGGCGAGTGAAAATGGTTCGCGGTCGAGCGAAAAGAGCTCATCGCCGGGATTGACGTACTGGCCTTCACGAACAGCGATATGGAGGATCTTTCCGGAGATATCCGGCGTGATGAGAACCTTCTGCGCACCGACATAGGCATTGTCGGTCGACACATAACGCCCGCCGGAAAGATAAATGCCAATGCCGACCACAAGGGCAAGGGCGGGAAGCACGACGAGAAGGATTGTACGCAGCCGCTTGCGGCCAATCCGCGCGAACAGGCCGGAGCCCGCGGGCGCTTCCGGCTTGGCGTCCGGCAGGGTCTTGGCCTCGGGGGCCGAAACGATCTTCAACGCTTTCTCACTCATGACTTATCCAGCGATTGCTTGCGGTTGGTTTGCATTGCGGGCGATGGCCGAGCGCAGGTTGTCTTTGATCATCGCGAGTTCCTTAAGGGTGCGCTCGATTGCGGTTTGCGAGAGCCCCTCAAGAACGGTTTCCATCAAGTCGGCGCCGAGATCCGCCAGGCGATCGAGCAGAGGCTTTGCCGCCGGCTTCAAGTACAACCGGTTGGCGCGCCGGTCGTTCGGATCGGCGCGGCGCTCGATCAGTCCGTTGTCGGCGAGGCGATCCAGCAGGCGCGTCAGCGTGATGGGCTGAAGGTCAAGCATGTCGGCAAGTTCCGACTGCTTGAGGCCCTCGCTGCGATCGATGCGGATCAGCACTGCCCATTGTGCGCGGGAGATGCCGAACTGGCGCGCGCGCTGATCGGCGTAGGTTTTCAGCAGCCGCGCTACATCCATGATAGTAAAGGCGAATTCTCGCTTGATGGGTTGTTGGGGCATCGCCGCCTCTTGTTCGGGATGGGGAGATAATAAGCAAGCTTATAATAAGCGCAATATGCTATTTTGTCGTAGCTGTCCCGCGCGCAGCGCGCGGATGACGCAGGCGGGGGCGTCGGGCAAAGTCGCGGCCGCTTCAATCCACGCAAGCCAAGGAACTTCTCATGGAGATCGGCTTCATCGGGCTAGGCAATATGGGACAGCCGATGGCGCGCCGGCTGATCGAGGCTGGACACAAGCTCATCGTCTACGACACGCGCAACGACGCGGTGGCGCCACTGGTTGCGCTCGGCGCCCAGCTTGCGTCATCGCCCGCCGACGTCGCCGACCGCGTCGAAACGGTAATGGCGAGCCTGCCGTCGCTGCAGATTTCCGAGAAAGTCGCGACCGGCGAGGGCGGCGTTATTCACGGAAAGCGCATCAAGCGCTTTGTCGACCTTTCCACTACCGGTTCGCGCGTCGCGGCAAAGATTGCGGCAGCACTGGCCAAGAAAAACATTGTACAGATCGATTCACCGGTCAGCGGCGGTGTCGGCGGCGCGAACAAGGGCACGCTGGCGGTGATGGTGTCGGGGCCGAAGGCCGAAATTGAAATTGTGAAGGACGCACTTGCCGTGTTCGGCAAGGTCTTCATCATCGGCGAAAAGCCTGGCATGGCGCAGACCATGAAGCTTGCCAATAACTTTCTCTCGGCCACCGCGATGGCGGCCACCTCAGAGGCCGTGGCCATGGGCGTGAAAGCCGGACTGGATCCGGCAGTGATGATCGACGTCATCAACGCCGGTTCCGGACGCACCACTGCATCGGACGGAAAATTTCCGCAGGCCATCCTGCCGCGCACCTTCAATTATGGCTTCGCGACGGCGCTGATGCTCAAGGACGTGCGATTGTGCGTGGAGGAAGCGCGAGGCCTGGATGTTCCCAATGCCGTCATGAGCACTGTTCTCGATCAATGGGAAACGACAAATACGGAATACGGCGGGGATACCGATTTCACCGCCATCGTCAAAATGATTGAGAAGCGCGCAGGCGTTACCGTGGGCAAGAAAACATGAGCGACGACATTCACGAGGTCTATGCGGTTTGCTACGCGAGCCACACGCGCAAACGCTCCGAGAACTACATCTTCGGCGACCCGCATGACGAGATGACCTCGATCTCCTACTACGTATGGGTGATCAAGGGGCCGCACGGCGTCTTTGTGTGCGATACCGGCTTCGATGAGGCCGCCGCCAAGGAACGTGCACGAAAAATCATTCATCCTGTCGGCGAAGGCCTGCAGGCGCTTGGTGTGCAGCCCGACAAAGTCGATCACGTCATTGCCACCCACATGCACTGGGACCATGCGGGCAACTACGATCTTTTCCCCAACGCGCGCTATCACATCCAGGACACCGAGATGGCCTACGCCACAGGCCGCTGCATGTGCCACCAGATGTTGCGTATCCCGTTCAGCGAGCGTGACGTGCAGGCCATGGTGAGCAAAATCTTTGCCTACCGGTGTGAATTCCATGACGGCACTGAGGAACTGGCGCCCGGCATTACCGTGCATAAGATCGGCGGGCATTCGAAAGGGCTGCAATGCGTGCGCGTGAAAACGAAGCGCGGCCACGTGGTGGTCGCCTCCGATTGCATTCATCTTTACTCGCACATCGACGAGGGCCGCGTCTTTCCAATCACCTACAGTGTTGGCGATACCTTGGAAGGTTACAAAACGATCCAGAGGCTAGCGAGCTCGCGCCAGCACATCGTGCCCGGCCACGATCCGGAAGTGTTGAAGCTTTATCCGGCAGCAAAGGCTGGATTGGAAAACTGGGTCGTGCGGCTTGATGTCGAGCCGAAAGGCTAGGCGAGCCCCAGCTCGGCGAACGCATCCTTGTGATACTCTGTGCTCTCCGCTCCGAAGCAACAGAAAATCACGCGCGCGATGTTGCGCGGATGCGCGGCGATTTCGGCAGCAACCGTGCCGACCGCAATGCGCGCCGCGAGATCGCCCGGAAAATGGTAGATACCGGTCGAAATCGCCGGAAAGGCAATCGATGTCAGTTTGTTATCGGCTGCAATGTCGAGCGCGGTGCGATAACAGCTCGCGAGCAGCGCTTCCTCGTTCTGGCCGCCTCCGCTCCACACAGGTCCGACCGCATGAATGACGTATCGGGCCTTGAGCCGGTAGCCGCGCGTGATCTTGGCATTGCCGGTAGCGCAGCCACCCAGCGTCTGGCATTCGGCCAGCAATTCCGGCCCGGCAGCGCGATGAATCGCACCATCGACGCCACCGCCGCCAAGTAGTGATCGATTGGCGGCATTCACAATGGCATCGACGTCGAGCGTCGTAATGTCCGCTACGGCGATCTCGAGAACTGTTGCCCCGACCTCGGCGGCAAGCTGCGTCATGAGCGCAACTCTATCATGCGCCTTCGGTTTCCGGCGCGGCTTCGAAATCGACGGTCGATCGCTCGCCAATGTCGTCGTAGTGCGCGTCCAGGAAGCGGCGTGCCGCCCGCCGGCCATTGGTGCATAACATTTCGAAGAAATCATAGTCGGTCTTGAGCCGGCTGGCGTTATCAAGTGTTTGTGCAGCGCCGGTCAGCGCGATGCGATGGATGTTGATGCGCCGGTATTTTCCCTCGCCGATGCCGCGCGGCAGCTTGCCCTCGTCGATCAGCTTGCCCACGAATGTGATGCCGCGCAATTCCGACATCAATGACGAATTGAACGTGATCTCGTTGATCCGTGCGAGAATCTCGTTTTGCGTCTTCGGGACATGCTTGCGGTGCAGCGGGTTGATCTGCACCAGCAGCAGATTTTCGGTCTCCGTGGCGCCCACCAGCGGATAAAGCGCCGGGTTGCCCACATAACCGCCGTCCCAATAGGGCTCGCCATCGATCTCCACGGCGCGAAAGAGGTGCGGCAGACAGGCCGAGGCGACGATCATGTCGGCGGTCATTTCCTCGCGCCTGAACACGTGAAGCTCGCCAGTCGACACATTGGTTGCCGATACGAACAATTTCAGATCGGTGCAGGCTCGTACCGCATCAAAATCGACGAAACGCCCGACCAGATCCTTCAACGGATTGATATTGAGCGGATTGAAATCATAAGGAGACAAATATCGCGTCAACGCCTGCATCCAAAGGCCGACCGGCGTATCCTCGATCGGCCAGAACGAAAACAGCCGGTCCACGGCGCGTCGCTGCAGGTCGGGCAGATTTCCAGCCTGACTCGCCGCCTTCCAGAAATCGGCAAGCCGCTTGCGCGCCTCGTCGGGGCCACCACGCGCGAGACCATCCGCCAACATAATTGCGTTGACTGCGCCGGCTGAAGCGCCCGAAACGCCTTCGATGGTCAGTCGACCGTCTTCGAGCAAATGGTCGAGTACGCCCCAGGTGAAAGCGCCCAGCGCGCCGCCACCCTGCAAGGCGAGATTGATGCGTTTTCCGGTTTTTGGCTTTTCCGGCTTGTCGCCGCCGAAGGCGCGCGCGAGAAATTCAATCATTGTTCATATGTCACTGCGCCACCCAGCCGCCGTCGATCGAATAGGCGGAGCCGGTGATGGTCGCCGCGGCGTCGCTGCACAGAAAGACCGCGAGCGCGCCAATGTTTTCAGGCTTGGTGAACTGATGCATCGGCTGCTTTTCCGACAGCAGCGCGATTTCCGCCTCGCGCACGCTATTCCCGGAAGCCTTGGCGCGCGCATCGATCTGCTGCTGCACCAGCGGGGTGAGCACCCAACCTGGGCAGATGGCATTACAGGTCACGCCGGCGTTGGCAGTCTCCATCGCGACCACTTTCGTAAGGCCGACGAGGCCGTGCTTGGCGGCGACATAAGCAACTTTTTGCGTGCTGGCGACGAGGCCGTGCGCAGACGCAATATTGATGATGCGGCCCCATTTTCGTTTCTTCATGCCCGGCACAGCGGTGCGGATGGTGTGGAACGATGACGACAAGTTAATTGCTATGATTGCGTCCCATTTCTCGATCGGGAAGTCTTCGATGTTCGCCACGTGCTGGATGCCGGCGTTATTGACCAGTACGTCAAGCGCACCGAATTCCTTTTCCGTGGCACGGACCATGTCGGCGATCTCTGCCGGTTTGCTCATGTCCGCCGCCGAATAGCCAGCTTTGATGCCGAACTCTTTTTCCAACCCGGCGCGCTGATTCTCGATCACGGACTTGTCGCCAAATCCATTGAGCATGAGGTTGGCGCCGTCGCTGGCGAGCGCGCGGGCGATGGCGAGGCCGATGCCCGAAGTCGATCCAGTGACGAGTGCGGTCTTTCCTTTGAGCATGGAGTTCTCGTGCGATAGAGCGTGGGCGCCCGGGATTTGCGGTCGGAACCTGCCTCTATTTTTGTTGCACTGCAACATATATGTTCGTGACTTAGAGATTCGAGTGGTTTGCCGTTAGACTTGTGTCGAAAGGCGGAATGTTCCTTGTCACGAAAGTCACACGCGCACGCGGTCTTTCCGAAGCCCGATCATGACCATGGTCGCTGCGCGAGCGATGCCATTGCTCATGCGGAAACGATCTGCGCCTCGCGCAAGGAGCGGCTGACGCCGATCCGCCGGCGTGTACTGGAGGCGCTGCTGGCGACGCACCTGCCCCTCGGCGCCTATGAATTGATCGATCGTTTGGCGGTGCGGGGCGCGCGCCCGGCCCCCATCACGGTCTACCGCGCGCTCGATTTTCTGCGCGAACAGGGCCTCGTCCACCGCATCGAGAGCCGCAACGCATTCATTGCCTGCGTTCACAACCACGAGACAGGCGATCCGGTCGTGTTTCTGATCTGCGAGAAATGCGGCACGGTTGGCGAGGCCGCGTCCGCTGCGGTGGCCGATACCATCAAAAGCGCTTCACGCGCGGCGGGGTTTTCGCCGAAGACGCCGGTTATCGAAATTTCCGGCATCTGCGCGCACTGCAAGGCCGCGTGAGGCACATCAGGCCTTGTCGACTCCCGCTTACACATCGACCACGCGTCCGTTAGATGCGCTCGCGGCGGCCATCGTGGTGGTGTTGTGTCTGTCGTGGGGTTTTAACCAGGTTGCGACCAAGCTCGCGATCCACGATATCCCACCGCTGACACAGGCCGCGATACGCTCGGTCGTCGCTGCGCTACTGATCGCCGGATGGTGTCGTCTGCGCGGCATTCCGCTGGTCAATCGGGATGGCACGCTGTGGTACGGGGTGGCGGCCGGCCTTCTGTTTGCCGCCGAGTTCATCCTGATCTACCAGGGCCTGGTCTACACCACCGCGACCCGTGCGGTGTTGTTCATCTATCTCGCGCCATTTTTCGTCGTGCTTGGCGCACGCATTGTGCTGCCGGCCGATCGTTTTGGGGCGGCGCAATGGCTGGGGCTCGGCCTGTCGTTCGCCGGCATGTTGATTGCGTTTGGCGTGCCGACGCCGGCGATGGATCCACGGCAGCTTGTTGGTGATTTGATGATGGTCGGCGCGGCACTGTTCTGGGCCGCGACCACTTTGATCATCAAGGCCAGTCCGCTCACGCGCGTGTCGGCCGAAAAGGTCATGCTCTACCAGCTCGTTGTATCGGCACCCATCATGGCTGCCGCGGCCTTTGCAATGAACGAGCGGATCACGCAAATGCCGTCGGCGGTGGCAATCGGTTCGCTCATCTATCAGACAGTTTGGGTTGTGAGCGTGACGTTCGTGGTCTGGTTCGCGCTGATTGCACGCTTTTCCGCTAGCCGGCTTTCGGCTTTTACGTTTTTGACACCGCTATTCGGCGTTGCGGCGGGGCACCTTGTGCTGAATGAGCCATTGACCGCGGCGTTTGCCGCGGCGGTTGCGCTGGTTGCCGCGGGCCTCGTGCTGGTGAACCGAGCGCGCTGATGATAGTTTCCGGGCTCGGCATGCTTTCGATCATGTGTTTGCGCGTATAGGCAAGATGGCGAACCGCGGCGAGATCACAAAAAACAAGGCGCAAAGGGCGCAAGAGGCCGCCGCCATCGACGAGACGTTGCAGCGGGCAATGTCCGCGATCCAGGGCCAGCAACCGGACTACGCGGCAAAGCTTGCGCAGGACATTCTCAAGCGAAATTCAGGCCACCCCAACGCACTTCATATCTATGGCTACGCCTTGTTAATGCAGGATCGTGCGAGCGAGGCGATCGCGCCACTTGAAAAAGCCTTTCGAACTCTTCGCGATCCTGCAATCGAAACCCAGCTTGCAATTGCCCTGCGAAAAGCCGGGCGTACCGAGGATGCACTGACGAGGCTCCAGCGCGCGGCCAAGCAGGTGCCGGTGTTCCCGGCTGCGGTGCACGAACTTGGCTATTTGCTCAATTCGCTCGGCCGTACCGATGAAGCGATCGAAGTGATCAAGAGCGGAATGGAAGCCGTGCCCCGGTTGCCTGATTTGCCGATCCTGCTGGGCTGGATTTTCCACGCCAGAAACGATGGCACCAACGCGAGAGCGGCTTTTGCCCGGGCGTTGGTGAGCGCGCCCAATCATCCGGACGCGCACTACGGGATGGGACTGGTGTTGATGGACGCAGCCCAATATCAGCCGGCGGCCGACCATTTCCGGCAGGCCCTGGCCAACGATCCGGCCGATCAGCAAGCGCGTCTCTATCTCGGAGCGTGCCTGCTGGAGATGGGTGAGGCAGGCGCTGCAACCTGCTTTCGCCTGGTGACGCGCGGGGGCCCGAATTTTTATGGCAAGGCGCTCAAGGTTCTGTCGTCGTCGTCGCGCGGGCGTTTCTGGGTGCAACCGAGCGCGGCCGCGCAATTCTTCAGGGGCGAGCGTAACTAACGCTTGGGCGAACGAAATTCCCGGCGATAGTGACCGGTCTCGGCGTTGATCGCGCTGGCGGTTTCCGACATGCGCTGTGCAGCCTCTTCGGAAAGAACGTCGAACTGCTCGACCATGACTTCGCGCTTGATCGCAATGCACTGCGCGACGGGAGTGCCCTTCGGAAGGACTCCGGTGAATGTGGGATCGTTCCATCGCGCGGGGAAATGCACCAGACTATCGACGTAAAGATCGGAATCGACGAGGCCGGTAATGGTCGTGAACGGCAGATCGGGACGATTGACCGGGTGTGTGACAAAGAGCGAGTAACCGGGCGGAAGCTCGATCGTCCAGAAATTGTTAAACTTGATGATGAAACGATCACTGTCGAAAAACGGCGTGCCTTTGACCTGAACGCTGTCGTGGTAATCGATCGGCGATCGGGTGAGATTGCGCAGGTTGCTGACGACCGGAATTTCGCTGTCCCAGCTGAATTCGCCGTTTTCAATCTTGATGTCGGCCGCGAGCGGCATCAGGAAACCGTAGGTCATCGCGTCGATGAACGGCGGGCATTTCTTGACCGTCATCAGTTCCTTGTTGGAGACCGCGCTGAAGCAATTTTGTGGCAGAGCCTTGAACCAGTCGGGCAGGCCGCGCACGGCCGGTATCGGACGGGGCAAGATCGGCTCCATCTGCGGGGGGCAACGAAATTTAACCGTCACCTGATTTTCTTCGTTCATTGGCGGGCCCTTGCGCTCCTGCGGAGCGATATTGTTGAATTCGGCCGCATTTCACAAGCAAAGTCGCGAGTAGGGTGCGATAAGGCCTGTCACACGGGCCCTTCCGTCCGCGTTGACCGCAACTTATTTGTCTGGCACCCGTTACTGAGGACGACCAATGAGCACCAGCACGCAACAACGTCATAGAACGGCCGCAGTGGATGTCGGCGGCGTTGTCGTTGGCGGCGGCGCCCCGATCGTCGTCCAGTCGATGACCAATACCGATACTGCCGATGTCGAGGGCACGGCGCGCCAGGTGGCCGCGCTGTCCGCGGCCGGTTCGGAGCTCGTGCGCATCACGGTCGACCGCGATGAGGCGGCTGCCGCGGTGCCGCACATCCGCGACCGGCTTGCGCAACTTGGTGTGAACGTGCCGCTGGTCGGCGATTTCCACTATATCGGCCACAAGCTTCTGGCCGACCATCCCGGTTGCGCCGAGGCGCTCGGCAAGTATCGCATCAATCCGGGCAATGTCGGATTCAAGGACAAACGGGACAGGCAATTCTCGGCCATCATCGAGATGGCGCTCAAATACAACAAGCCGGTGCGCATCGGCGCCAACTGGGGTTCGCTCGATCAGGAATTGCTCACGCGCCTGATGGATGAAAACGCCAAGACGGCTCAGCCGCGCGATGCGCGCGAGGTGATGCACGAGGCGATGGTGCAATCGGCGGTATTGTCAGCCGGTCGCGCCGAAGAGCTCGGCCTGGCGAAGAATCGTATCATTCTTTCCGCCAAGGTTTCTGCGGTACAGGACCTGATCGCAGTGTACGGTGAACTCGCCCGGCGTTGCGACTACGCCTTGCACCTCGGTCTCACCGAAGCCGGTATGGGCTCCAAGGGCATCGTTGCCTCCTCGGCGGCGATGGGCGTGCTGCTGCAACAGGGCATCGGCGACACGATCCGTATTTCGCTCACGCCGGAGCCGAACGGCGACCGCACGCGTGAGGTCCAGGTGGCGCAGGAGCTGTTGCAGACCATGGGTCTGCGCACCTTCGTTCCGCTGGTTGCGGCATGTCCCGGTTGCGGCCGCACCACATCGACAACGTTCCAGGAACTCGCCTCCGACATCCAGAGCTTTATTCGCAACTCGATGCCTGAATGGAAGCGGCGCTATCCGGGTGTTGAAACGTTGAACGTTGCGGTGATGGGCTGCATCGTCAACGGGCCTGGCGAGAGCAAGCACGCTGATATTGGTATTTCGTTGCCCGGTACCGGTGAGCAGCCGACTGCACCGGTGTTCATCGACGGCAAGAAGGCCGCCACTTTGCGCGGGCCGACGCTCAGCGCCGACTTCAAGCAGATGGTGATCGATTACATCGATCGGCGGTTTGGCGGCGTTAGCCGCGACGCGGCGGCGGAATAGCCGAACAGGCCACCTACATCCAGCCGCCGCCGCCCTCGCCGCGATTGGCGACGCCTGCTTCTTCCAGGTCCAGTTCGTATTCGATACGCCGGCGCGCTTCGTCGGTGATCTTCCCGTCGCGCAGGAGCTGATAGATAAATTCACGTTCGGCCTCGATCAGCTCGGCCTTGACCTTGGCGGTCCGGCGCATGTGATCAAGACCTTCGGTCAGGTTCGTCGGCAATATCTGCAAGCGGCTCTGGTTGCGCGTGCGCAAGTGCGCGATCGCATCGCGCGGGAGATCGTGCTCCTTGATGGCCTTTTCCAACCGCTTTTCGACTTGCCGCAACGCTGCCTGGCGGGCGCGGAGCTCCGCCCTGATTTCGTCTTTGTGTTCCTTTTTTCCAAGGCGGCTCAGCCCAAGCCAGCGCACCACATACGGCAGCATCAAGCCCTGGCCGACCAGCGTGATGATGATGACGCCGAAGGTGATGAACAGGATCAAGTCGCGGTGCGGAAACGGCTGACCATTGAGGATGGTGTAGGGAATGGCGAGTGCGACGGCGAGCGACACAACGCCGCGTACGCCCGTGAACCCGATTAAGAACGGTCCCTGCCATGGTGGTGGTGGGTCGCGTCGGGCCAGCGAGGGGCTCACCCAGCGCGGAATGTAAGTTGCCGGATATATCCAGACAAAGCGCGCGGCGATCACGATCAGCGTGACCATCGCGGTTGCAATCGCCAATTCGCGGATCGGAAAAACCTGTGCCTCATCGATGAGTGTACGAGTCTGCAAGCCCGTCAGCAGGAACACGAGACCTTCAACGAGATAGACCAGCAGATCCCAGAAGAAGATGCCTTGCAGTCGCGTGCTATAGGAGATCAGGAGCGGCCCGTTCCAGCTCACGTAGAGACCGCATGCGACGGTTGCCAGCACGCCCGACCCGCCCAGGTGTTGCGGCACCCAGAACGCGAGATAGGGCGTCATCAACGACAGCGTGATTTCCACGCGTGGCTCGTGCGCCCACTGCCGCAGCCGCAAGCTCAGCCAGCCGATGGCGATGCCATACAGGATTTCGCCGATCACAATAAGCGCAAATGTGCCGGCCGCCGCAGGCAGCGAGAACGTTCCAGTCGCCGCCGCCGCGACAGCGAAGCGGTAGAGAATGAGCGCGGTCGCGTCGTTGGCTAGCCCTTCGCCTTCCAGCACCACAAGCAACCGCCGCGGCAGCGCCAGCCGTCGCGCGATCGCAAGCGGCGCAACGACGTCGGGCGGGGCGACTATTGCACCGAGCAGGAAGCCAATCGCCCAGTCGAAGTTCAACAGGTAATGCGCGGCGGCGGCGACGGCGCAGGTGGTGAACACCACGCAGCCGAACGCGAGCAACGTGATCGGGCGCAAATTGAAACGGAACTCGCGCCAGCTCATGGAAACCCCGGCCGAATAAATCAGCGGCGGCAATATCACCAGCAGCACGAATTCCGGGGCGAGCTGGATTTTCGGCAGGCCTGGAATCAGCGCCATACCAATTCCGGCAATGACCAGCACGATCGATGGCGCGGTCTTGAGCCTTTGCGCAATGACCGCAGCGGCGGCGAGCACCGCCAGCATAAACAGAAGCGTTTCCATGATCGTGGTCATCGACACACGCACCTATGGGTTCGGGCGCGTCAAATCAGGTTGGAGACGATGTTTACGGTCAGCGCAAACACCGCAACATTGAAAAAGAACGCCAGCACGCCGTGCACGATCACGATGCGGCGAATAATCTTGCTGGTGATCACGACATCGGAGACCTGCGAGGTCATCGCAATGACAACCGAAAAGTATACGAAGTCCCAATAGTCAGGTGACTGACGGCCGGGAAATGTCAGTCCGCCAATCGCGTGATCGCGGCCCTCCCCATAGTATTCGTGAGCGTAATGAAGCGCAAAAATAGTGTGCACGAAGGCCCAGGACACGACGATGGTGATCATTGCGATCGCGACTCCGTAACCGCTGCGGGGCTGGCCGGATACCTTGGCAATGCCCAGTTCAGCGATGATCGCGCCCATAATCGCCAGACCGGAGAGTCCGGTCAGGATCAGCAGAGCAAGCGCGCCTTCATCGTCCTCGGAAGCGCGCCGGCGAATCTCGTCGATGCCGCAGGTGGCCATCAACTGATAAACCAGCACCAGATACAGAACGACGCCGATGTCCCAGCCGATCAGAAGCTTGGTCGCCATGGTCCAGTCGGTCGTTCCCAGGCCGAGCGTCACCGCCAGACCCACGGCGATGGAAATCAGCAACCGCGCATGCAAGCGCGCCAGGCGGACCGGCATGATAGGTCGCGCGACAATTTTGCGGGCCACGGGGCGCTCCTCTTATGTCGTCCGCTCGGCGATGAATCGGGCTGCTTCGCGCAGAGTATCGGCCTTCGCGCCGAACGGCGCCAGCGCTGCGTCGGCTTCGGCGACCAGCTCTTTCAGGCGCGCGCGCGCGCCGTCGGGTCCGAGCGTAGCGACGAGCGTGGCCTTGCCGGCGGCGGCATCCTTTCCCGCAGCTTTTCCGAGCGTCTGGGTGTCGCCTTCGACATCGAGAAGATCGTCGGCGATCTGGAAGGCCTGACCGATCGCCGTGCCATAGCGGTCCATGCGGGAATGTGCGTCGGCATCCGTTTGTCCGATGATCGCGCCGGCGCGGCAGGCGAAACGGATCAGCGCACCTGTTTTCATGGCTTGCATTGTGGCGATTTCGGTCTTGCTCAGTGCGCGTTTTGTTTCGAAGCGGCCCTCGGCTGCGAGGTCGAGCATTTGACCGCCGGCCATGCCGCCAAGCCCGGAGCCGCGCGCGAGCTCCAGAACGAGCGCCACGCGCACTGACGGATCCGCGTGCACCTCGGTGCGGGCCATGATGTCGAAGGCGAGCGTCAGCAGCGCGTCGCCCGCAAGAATCGCGGTCGCTTCATCAAAGGCCTTGTGGACCGTTGGCCGTCCGCGGCGCAGGTCGTCATTGTCCATTGCCGGGAGATCGTCATGGATCAGAGAATAACAGTGCACGCATTCGAGCGCGGCGCCTGCCATCAGCGCGCCTGTGGGAGCAGCACCGAACAGCGTCGCGGTCTCGACGACCAGAAATGGGCGCAGACGCTTGCCGCCGTCGAGGGCCGCATGGCGCATGGCCGCAAGGAGGCGGGGCGGACGCGTGATTTCGCCGTCGAGCGGCGCGTCAGCAAGGAGCTGACGGAGCAACGTTTCGGTTTCGGCGGCGACCCGGCCAAGCCGGGTGGAAAAGTCGGTCGTGTTCTTGTTCATCGTGGCATTGATAGCTGCTGCGCTTGGTCCCGAAAAGTAGGCTTCGGCCCGCAATCCGGTTCTCGCGCCCGGCCAAACCGGGGGCAATTCACGGCGCGAATGGGCTAATCTGGGCCCGTGGGCTGGCTGGACAAAAAATCGGGGCGTTTGGGGCTGCCGCGGGCGCTACGCGTCGCTGCTCTTTCCGTGCTGGTGGTGTTTTTGCTGCCCTATCTGATCACGCCGCTCTATAGGGTCATTAACCCCGTCTCCACCGTAATGATCTGGCGGCAATTGAGCGGTGCGCGCGTTGAACACCACTTTGTGCCGATCACGCGTATTTCGCCGTCTTTGCCGCTGACGGTGATCGTTGCCGAAGACGGCCGCTTTTGCAGCCATCACGGAGTCGATTTTGCAGAGATCCGTGAGGCCATTGCCGAAGCCGATGACATTGACGACATGCGGGGTGGGTCGACCATCACGCAGCAAGTGGCAAAGAACTTGTTCCTCTGGTCTGGCCGGAGCCTCGTTCGCAAGGCGCTTGAATTTCCGCTGGCGCTCTGGATCGACCTGGTGCTGCCGAAGCGGCGGATTCTGGAAATCTATCTCAACATTGCGGAGTTGGGCCCCAATGGCGAATTCGGCGCCGAGGCCGGCGCCCAGCGCGCGTTTGGTAAATCGGCCCGGGATCTGTCCCGTTATCAGGCGGCACTGCTTGCGGCGACGCTGCCAAACCCGGTCGAACGCAATGCGCGCCAGCCAGGGCCGGGATTGCGCCGTCTGGCGGGGCTATATGATGCCCGCGCGGCGCGGGCGCCTGCTGCGGCGGCATGCATACGGCAGGGCACTAGCCAAAGCCTCTAGCCAAAGCCACTAGCCTTGACGCGAGCCTTCCTCTATAAGCCCGGCTTCAAACCGACATTGTCGTGCCTTTTCAGGAGTTTCGTCCATGGCTGTGCCAAAAAGAAAAACCTCGCCGTCGCGCCGCGGCATGCGCCGCTCGGCCGACGCGCTCAAGCGGCCGACTTATGTCGAGGACAAGGACTCCGGCGAACTGCGCCGCCCGCACCACATCGATCTGAAGACCGGCATGTATAAGGGCCGCCAGGTTCTCAAGCCGAAGACCGAGGCGTAACAGGACGGCCCGGGGCCGAGAGGCAATCTGTGCCATGTTTGTACTCGGCTTCCCGCTGCTGCTGATCCCGTTCGCGATCTACAACATCATTGCCTTTCTGATGCCGGGGGTGACCTGGACCGGCGTCGTCGCCACCGTGCACATGGTGTCGGGCGCCGACTGGGCGATGTCGGCGGGCGATATCCTCATCGCCCTGGCGATCGTTCTGCTGTGCGGTGAAGTAATGAAATCGACCCGCATCGGCATTCGCACCGTGGTCGACCATGCTTTGTCGCTGATCTTGTTTCTCGGCATGCTGGTCGAGTTCATTCTGGTCAAGCAGGCCGCGACCGCGACTTTCTTCTTGCTGCTGGTCGTGAGCTTCATCGATGTCCTCGGCGGCTTCGCTGTGACTTTGCGTTCGGCCCAGCGCGACCTGACGGTCGAGGGCGTCGAACGAGTCTCGTCCTGATCGTCGAATATTCCTGGTCTTCTCATGAGCCGCGATTTCCAGCTGCCCGGCCGTTCGCCCGTGATCGCCTGCGACGGCATGGCAGCCACCTCCCATCCCTTGGCAACGTTGGCCGCGGTCGACACGCTACGTGCCGGCGGCAGCGCGGCTGATGCCGCGGTGGCGGCCGTCGCCGTGCTGTGCGTGGTCGAGCCGGCAATGACCGGGATCGGTGGCGATTGCTATTGCCTGGTGTCGCGGCCGGGCAAGCCGGTGTGGGGCTATAACGGGTCCGGCCGCGCCGGCGCCAAAGCTTCATACGAAGCGCTGCGCGCCGAAGGCATGACCGAAATCGGCAGCTCGATTCACGCTGTCACGGTGCCGGGTGCGATCGATGCCTGGGAAGCCCTCCTCAAAAGTCATGGCCGCTTTGGGTTGGATCGTGCGTTACAGCCAGCGATCAAATATGCCGAGGACGGATTCCCGGTCGCCGCGCGCGTCGCGTGGGATTGGGCGCGGCATGTCGGCAAACTCAAGGCGAATACCGGCGCTGCAAAACATTATCTGTTCAATGGGGCCGCACCGAAGGAGGGCGACGTCATTCGCTCCCCCGCGCTTGCGGCGACATTAAAGACCCTCGCCGCCAAAGGCGCGCGCGGTTTTTATGAAGGTGAAATCGCCGACGATATGGCGAAGACCGTTGCGGCGCTCGGGTCGTTCCTGACCACGGACGATTTCGCGCGCCACCATGGCGATGTGGTTGAGCCGATCTCGACCAATTATCGCGGCCTGGACCTGCTGGAAATTCCGCCGAATGGGCAGGGGCTCACGGCGCTGGTGATGCTCAACATCCTGGAGAATTTCGACGTCAAAGCGCTCGATCCGTCCGGACCCGAACGTTTTCACCTGGTGCTGGAGGCTGCGCGTCTTGGTTTCGCGGTACGCGATACGCACATCGCCGACGCCTTGCACATGCGCACGCCGGTCGCCGATCTGCTCGATAAAGGTTTTGCCAGGAAATTGGCGGCGCTGATCGATATGAAGAAGCGCGCCAAGTTGCCAAGCCATCCCGCACCCGACGGCAACACCGTCTATCTCACGGTCGTGGATAAAGACCGCATGGCGGTGTCATTCATCAATTCGCTCTATTCGCACTTCGGACTTGGCATCTGCACCGAGAAAACCGGCATCATGCTGACCAATCGCGGGTCATGCTTCACGCTTGAACCGGATCATCCGAATACGTTCGGTCCGGACAAACGTCCGATGCACACCATCATTCCTGCACTCGCCATGCGCAACGGACGTTGCGACATGAGTTTCGGTGTCATGGGTGCGCATTATCAGCCGATGGGACACGTACAGATCATCACGAACATGATCGACTACGGCATGGACGTGCAACAGGCGATCGACGCGCCGCGCTTCTTCTTCGAAGGCGAAAAGACAGATGTCGAGCGCGGCACACCGGCAGCGACCATCGAAGGCCTGAAGGCGCGTGGGCACGACGTTGTCATCGCGGCGTCGCCGTGGGGAGGCGCGCAAACGATCAAGATCGACTGGGATCGCGGCGTGCTGATTGCCGGTTCGGAACCGCGGAAAGACGGTTGCGCCTTGGGCTACTAAGTTTGGCTAAGCGCAGCGACGGCACGATAAGCCGCTAATACCTCGGTCGGGTCGGCGCGCCGCCGCTCGCGGGTCTGCGGGTGCTGTTCTTTTGTTGCAATCAATTGGGCGAGGAAAGCCACATTGCGATATCCGGCCTGGCCGTCGAAATGATCGGCGTTTGGCACGAGCGTAACCAGCGCCCGGCTTTCAGATGCTGGCATTTCTGCGCCCGGCTCGGTCCGATGACCGGCCGATTCATGTTGCCGAGAAGCCGATGGATTAACTTCGCCAAGACGCATTGCGATACCCGTCTCGCTTTAGGACAATCAGCGATCTTCCGCCGTCTAACGAGCAAGGGGTGTGCCGCACCAGTTAACGGCGCCTGGCCCCTGAAGAAAAGCGGCATTCTCGAATTGTTTAACGATTGGCCTTAACGTCTGAGGCTCATTCGTCACACAAGGCAACGTCCGGACTCACCTTGGCGTTCCAAAAAGGGGCGATTGTGACCCGCTTCGATCAATCACCGCCTTCCCTCGATACCGCAAAAATTTTGCGGTCGGTCGGTGACGTCGCTTATGAATGGCAACTGGATACCGACACGTTGATCTGGAGCGGCAATGCCGGTGATGTGCTCGGCATCGATCCTGAAGAAATTGCCAGTGGCCGCGCTTTTGCTCGCCACGTCGATGGCACAGGTGGGCTAACCCGCGCTGAAATTATCCAACAGGCGACGCGGCGGGACACAGGCAACGGCGTCTCCTATCAGACTCAATATGCATTCAAGCGCGGCGATGAAAAAATCTGGCTCGAGGATACCGGTCGCTGGTTCGCGGGTCCTGATGGAAAGCCAAGTTATGCAAACGGCATTATACGCACGATCAATGAACGGCATGAGCGCCAACGCTGGCTTGAACAGCGGGCAAAATTCGATCCACTGACTGGCGAGCTCAACCGCATATATCTCACGGAAGGACTCGGTGCCGCTCTCGACGAGGCAGTGCGCTTCCGGAGCTCGTGCGGATTTATGCTGGTGGCAATCGACCACCTCGGACATCTCAATGAAGCGTATGGATTTGACGTGGCCGATGAAGTCATTGCCCAGGTTGGAAAGCGTATCCGGGCGAGGTTGCGGGGCAAGGACTCGCTCGGACGGTACTCAGGAAACAAATTTGGCGTCGTTCTGGCCAGCTGCACGCCCGATGAGCTGTCGATCGCGGCCGAGCGCCTGCTGGCGGGGGTGCGCGACGAGCCGTTTTACACCGCTGCAGGTCCGATGGCTGTAACGATTACGATCGGTGGTGTAACTGCTCCGCGCCATGCGCGCACGATGGTCGAGGCCTTGGCGCGCGCGCAGGATGCCCTGCAAGTTGCACGCGCCAAGCGTCACGGTTCGTTCATTGCGTACGCACCTGATGTCGCACGCGATACGTGGCGCCGGCAGAGCGTCCGCGCTGCTGACGAGATTGTCGCGGCCCTGAACCAGCGTCGCATTGCGCTGGCCTACGAGCCCGTTGTCGAGGCGCAGAGCCGCAAGGTTGCCTTCTACGAATGTCTGATGCGCGTCAATCGTAGCGACGGCAGCATCGCGCAGGCGGGCGAGATCATCCCGGTAGCCGAACGGGTCGGGCTTGTGCGCATGCTTGATTTCCGAGTGCTCGAACTGGTGGTTGCCGAATTGACCGCTGCGCCGGACATGCAGGCAAGCGTCAATGTCTCGCCAAACTCAGCGATTGATCCACACTGGTGGCAGGGATTGGGCGCCTTATTGCGCGCCAATAGCGATGCCGCAGGCCGTCTGATTGTGGAGATAACCGAGACTGCGGCGATTCATGATCTGGATGACGCTCGGGGTTTTGTCACGCGGGTCAAGGACCTGGGATGCCGCATTGCGATTGACGATTTCGGCGCTGGCTACACCTCGTTCCGTAACCTGCGCAAACTCGGCGTCGACATCGTGAAAATCGACGGCGCTTTCGTCCCGAATATCGCGAAGTCGAACGACGATCGGGCGTTCGTGCGCACGTTGGTCGATCTATCGCGACGTCTTAATCTCAAGAGCGTTGCCGAGTGGGTGCAGGACGAAGACACCGCCGCATTGCTGGTGGGCTGGGGCTGCGACTACCTGCAAGGTGCTTTGATTGGGCTGGCGACACCCGAGCGGCCGCGCCAGGACAAAAGTGGACGCACCGCGTCGGCATAGCCGAACGGGCAGCTATTCCTTGCTGCCAAGTTTATCCAGCCGCTTTTGCATCTCGTCGAGCTGACGTTTGAGGTCATCCATCTCGCTGCCCGAGCTTTGGGGTTTGTCGGCCGGCTTTGATTGCCCGTGCGCGAACGGTGCGAACATGGCGAATGTTTTTTCGAACATTTCCATATTTCGCCGCACCTGGTCCTCTAGCGGCCCGAAGCCGCCGACACCGAAGGCTTGGGCCATCTGCTCGCGGAACTTTCCTTGTTCTTTTGACAGCGAGTCGATGGAGGCTTCCAAAAATCGCGGGACCAGCATTTGCATGCTGTCGCCATAGAAGCGGATCAGTTGCCGCAAAAAGGCGATGGGCAACAGGCTTTGCCCTTCCTTGTTTTCCTGCTCGAAGATGATCTGCGCGAGCACCGAGCGTGTGATGTCTTCACCCGTCTTGGCATCAAAGACGATGAAATCATCGCCAGTTTTCACCATCGCGGCGAGATCTTCGAGCGTTACGTAGGTGCTGGTTCCGGTATTGTAGAGCCGCCTGTTGGCGTATTTTTTGATTGTAACCGGCTCTTTTTTATCCTCTGCCATTTGGATCACACGTTTCCCCTGCCCAGATTTCAAGCATAGCCAATTTATGCTTCGGGGGGCCACCGTTTTGTGGCGGCGCGGCAGAGCGCCAGCCACCCGCTTCGCCCTTGCGGAAACGTCAAAAAAGCGCCAATTCTCGGGGATATCTGAGGGGCGGGTATTGTTGACAGACCTGCCGGGCCTGCCGAGGATGCGGCAGTGCCAAAAACCGCGCTGCCCCGCACGCGACTAACAGGAGTTTCCGATGAAAGATGACATCGTGATCGTGAGCGCCGCCCGCACTCCCGTTGGCGCGTTCAATGGGGCATTTGCGAACTTGCCGGCCCATGAACTTGGCAAGGCTGCGATCAAGGCCGCATTGGAGCGGGCAGGCGTTGAGGGCGGCCGCGTCAGCGAAGTCATCATGGGCCAGATACTGACCGCGGGGCAGGGCCAGAACCCGGCGCGGCAGGCCTCCATTGCGGCGGCAATTCCGGTCGAGACGCCTGCGTGGGGTGTGAACCAGCTATGCGGTTCAGGCTTACGCGCTGTTGCGCTCGGCTATCAGGCGATCCTCAACGGTGACAGCGAGATCGTGGTCGCCGGCGGTCAGGAATCGATGAGCATGGCGCCGCACTGCCAGCATCTGCGGAACGGCGTGAAAATGGGTTCGTTCGAAATGGTCGATACCATGATCAAGGACGGCCTGTGGGATGCCTTCAATGGGTACCACATGGGCTCTACGGCCGAGAACGTTGCAAAGCAGTGGCAGATCACGCGTCAGCAGCAGGACGAATTCGCGGTCAAGTCGCAGAACAAGGCCGAAGCGGCGATGAAGGCCGGCAAATTCAAGGACGAGATCACGCCGGTCACCATTAAATCGCGCAAGGGCGACATCGTGGTGGATACCGACGAATACCCGAAGGCCGGCGTCACGCTTGAATCGTTATCGAAACTGCGCGCGGCGTTCGACAAAGAAGGCACCGTGACGGCGGGTAGTGCATCCGGCATCAATGACGGCGCCGCCGCGGTGGTACTGATGAAGGCGTCGGAAGCCGCGAAACTTGGCAAGACACCGCTCGCACGCATCGTGTCCTGGGCGCAGGCCGGCGTCGATCCGTCGATCATGGGCACCGGCCCAATCCCCGCTTCACGCGCCGCGCTCAAGAAAGCCGGCTGGAAACACGATGACCTCGATCTGGTCGAAGCCAATGAAGCCTTCGCCGCGCAGGCCTGCGCAGTCAACAAGGATCTCGGTTGGGACACATCCAAGGTCAACGTCAATGGCGGCGCGATTGCAATCGGGCACCCGATCGGCGCGTCCGGCGCACGCGTACTGACGACGCTGCTCTACGAAATGCAAAAGCGTAATGCCAAGAAGGGCCTCGCCACTCTATGTATCGGCGGTGGCATGGGCATCGCGATGTGCGTTGAGCGCTAGCGCTAATTGTGGCGTGACGGCGCGGGGACGCCGGCGCTTCCGAAATTGATCTACGTCATCGACGGCTCGCTCCGCCGGTGATGAAAAGAGAAAATATTTGGGAGGGGACGGCATCATGTCGCATGTTGCGTTGGTTACTGGCGGGACCCGCGGGATTGGCGCGGCAATCGCCAAGGCGCTGAAGTCTGCAGGCTATAAAGTCGCAGCCAACTATGGCGGTAACGACGAGGCCGCGCAGAAATTCAAGGCGGAAACCGGTATTCCGGTCTTCAAGTGGGACGTCTCGTCGTTCGAAGCCTGCGTCGAGGGCATCAAAAAAGTAGAGGCCGAGGTTGGGCCGGTCGATGTGCTGGTCAACAATGCGGGCATCACACGGGATGCAACACTTCACCGCATGAAGCCGGAACAATGGACCGCGGTCATCAACACCAACCTGAATTCACTGTTCAACATGTGCCGCAACGTCATCGAGGGCATGCGCGAACGGAAATTCGGGCGCATCGTGAATATTTCCTCGATCAATGGCCAAAAAGGTCAGCTGGGCCAGACCAATTATTCAGCTGCCAAGGCCGGCGAGCTTGGCTTCACCAAGGCATTGGCCCAGGAAAGCGCGCGCGCCGGCGTGACTGTGAACGCAATCGCGCCGGGTTATATCAATACCGAGATGGTGCAGGCGGTACCGAAAGACGTATTGGAAAAATCAATCTTGCCGCTCATCCCGATCGGTCGCCTGGGCGAGCCGGAGGAGATCGCACGTTGTGTTGTGTTTCTCGCATCCGACGACGCCGGGCTGATTACCGGGTCTACGCTCACCGCCAACGGCGGGCAGTATTTTGTCTAGGTGGCGTGGCCAGATGGCCGGCGGGCCCATGAAGTTAATCTTGGTCGGGGCAACGGTTATTAGCCTGTCTGGGTCGTTGGTCGCATCGTCAGTGTCAGCGCAAGATGTCGATGCGCGGTGCGCCGAGATCTTCGACAAAATTGCGTGCAAATGCGCGTTGCAAAACGGCGGGCGAATAATTCCGCCGCCGGTCGGTGTGAAGCGCGAGGGCCTGAAGCTAAGCCCGCGCGAAAGTCCTGAGACGACGCAGACGCTGGATGGGGGGCGAGTTGCGTTCCCCAAATATTACAGGCGAGAAGGCTTCAAGATTCGCCGGAGCCGTGCGCTTGAAGGGTACTTGACCTGCATGCATCGCAACGGACGCAAATAGCGCCCGTCAAATTCAGCGTCGGCGTTTTGTTTTCCGTTTGGGCTGCCGTTTTTTCGGTGTGACAGCTCGTGCTTTCTGTCCGGCCCAGGTGCCTTCGGCCTTGTCGAGACGCACGTTCCAGTACTCCCAGGCGCGTGCAACCGGGCCCGGGCGCAGGTTGTATTCACCGGCAAGGCGCGTTTCCGCGGCGTTGAGTGGTGAGACATAACCGAGGCTGTGCGCCTGGATCTGCAGAGCGGCGTTGCGCGCGGTATAGATCGTGCGGAATGTAAGTTCTTCCAGGGACGCACCAGCGACTGTCGCGCCATGACGGCGCATCAACACGATCCAGTTGGGCCCGAGCGCGCGCGCGAGCGAGGCGCCTTCTTCCGGCTTGGCCACGATCAGCGTGGTATCGCCGAATTCGTCGCGCGCATCCCAGAACGGCACATTTTCTCCAAGCGTTGCACCAAGGTGATAAACGGGCTTGAGATCCATGCCGGAGATGCAGAACGGAAGAATCGATGGGGCGTGGTGGTGGCATACTGCATTCACGTCTGGCCGCGCCTGATAGATTCCGCCATGGATCACCCGCTCACCATAGAGGCGCACGTCCGTCGGCTTTATCGGCTGTGAATCGAGCGTGAATTCCAGGATATCGTCCGGTTGGACCAGTTCCGGGGCGCGCGAGCGCGACATCAGGTAGCGTTTTGGATCGGTCGGGTGCCGCATGGTGACGTGACCAAAGGCGTCGAGCACGCCTTCATTGGCAATCATGCGGTTGGCACGTGCGACCAGTTCGCGCGCATCATCGAGTTTATTCGTCACGGTACATCCCCTGTCAGAAGATTTAATTGTTCTATCGTGTTTGATTGTGCGGCGACCAGCCGGCCGGCGCCAGTTCGAAGCCCTCGAAGGAAAAACCGGGTGCGACGGTACAGCCGGTCAGGGTCCAATCCCCAAGACTTTCCGCGGCCTGCCAGGCGCGCGCGGGCACAGTGACCTGCGGTGAATCACCGGCGCCTATGTCGGCACCGAGCCGGACTATCTCTTCCTTAGCGCCGTCGACAAGCGACAGCTTGAGCGGTGCGCCCGCGTAGTAGTGCCAGATCTCGACCGCATCGATGCGATGCCAATGCGAGCGTTCGCCGCGTGCAAGCAGGAACAGAATGGCCGTTGACGCCGGACGGCCATCAATCAGCCTTGGGTCTCGGAAGGTTTCACGATAGTGGCCGCCTTCCGGGTGCGGCTTGAGTGCAAGTGCGCGGATCAAGTCGGCGGCCGTGGATACAGGCATGCGAACCGTTAGAACTTGTTTTTGCGTTCACGGATTTCGGTAAACACCAGTGCCGCCGGTTTTCCCGACATACCGATGCCTTTTGCGACTTCGGCGATATCCGCCCGCAGGAACGGATTTGCCCGCTTCTCGTCACCGATGGTCACCGGAATGGTCGCTTCGTTTCGCGAAATCAGTCCTTTGACCTCGGCCTCGCGCGCGGCGAGTACTTTGTTCTCGGGCTCAATGGTGCGCGCGAACTTGATATTGGCGGCCGTGTATTCATGACCGCAGTAGATTTCGGTGTCGTCCGGCAAGTCGCGCAGCTTCACAAGCGAGCGCCACATCTGTTCCGGTGTGCCTTCAATCACGCGCCCACAGCCGATAGAGAACAATGTGTCACCGACGAAAGCGAGTTTGTCGGCGTGAAACCAGTAGGCAATGTGACCGGACGTGTGGCCCGGCGTTTCGATTACGTTTGCCGACAATGTCCCGACTGAAACTTTATCCCCTTCGCGGACCGTCTCGTCCACCGCCGGGATTTGCGAGGCTTCAGCCGCCGGCGCCACCACGCGGCACTTGTATCTTTCCTTCAGTGCCTTGATCCCATCTGTGTGATCGGCGTGGTGATGGGTGACCAGGATATCGGTCAGCTTCCAGCCAGTTGCCTTTAAGGCCGCTTCCATCGGCGCGGCCTCCGGTGCGTCGATGGCGGCGGTTGCGCCACTATCCGGGTCGTGCAGCAATACCCCGTAATTGTCGGATCGGCAGCGAAACAGGCGGATTTCAGCGGGCATAAGGGTCCTCGTCATATTCTGGAACAGATTAACCGTAACACGCCGGTGAAACATCATGCACGCCCGCGGGTCCTGCACCGTTAGCCGTTTGCTATGCGTTTCATGGTAGTTTCGGCTCATGTCGATCGACGTCGTGGATCTGCGCAATTTCTACGGCCAACGGCTGGGAGTCGTGGCGCGCCGCTTTATTGGACGCGGCGTCCGCTCGCTGTGGGGCGATACCGCCGGCCAGCGCGTGCTGGGGATCGGCTACGCAACGCCATATCTCGGTCTGTTCCGCGAGGAGGCCGAGCGCTGCCTTGCGCTTATGCCTGCGGGGCAGGGTGTCGTGAAATGGCCGACAACCCGTCCAGCATTGTCAGCTCTGGTCGACGAGAATGAATTGCCGCTCGCCGATGCAGCGGTCGATCGCGTGATGCTGGTGCATGCCCTGGAAATGACGAACGATCCAGGCGCGCTGCTGCGCGAAGTGTGGCGGGTGCTGGCCTCCGGCGGGCGATTGCTCGCGGTGGTGCCAAACCGGCGCGGTCTGTGGGCGCGCATGGATACAACGCCGTTCGGTCACGGTCGTCCTTATTCGCGCAGTCAGATCAATCAGCTGTTGCGTGAGACATGGTTCACGCCGACAGGATGGAGTGAGGCGCTTTATGTGCCGCCGATCGCGCGTGGCTGGTTCCTGCGTACTGCGGTGGCTTGGGAGCGCACGGGCGCGACATTGTCGGCGCCATTTGCCGGCGTGCATTTGGTGGAAGCAACCAAGCAAGTCTATCGCGCCATACCGGCGCGCCGCGAAAAGCGGCAGCTCGTGCCGGCGCTGGAACCGGCATTGGCGCCATCACCGGGCGCTTGATCGCGCCCCGGATCACCCCAACTACGGATAGGCCCGATCAGTCAGGCTGTCGCGGCTCGTCGCCACCTTCATCGGAATGCGGCGCTGCAGCCTGCGGGTTGTTGCCGGCAAATTCAGGCCGGTCGGGGCGATAGCCACCGCCACGATGGCGCCGGCGCCGGCGATGTCCGAAACGGTCCTGACCGCGGTCGCCTTGTTCGTGGCCGTTGGGGCCGGGGTTCGGTTGCGGTTGCGGCTGCGGTTGCGCGCCGCCGCCGCCGGTGATGAAAGCCGGCAGGCCGCCGAGGTCCTGTCCACCGCCTTCGCTGCCACCCTGATTCGGTTGCTGATAGGGCTGCTGCTGATGCTGCGGCCGGTTTTGCACTTGTTGATCGCGCGGCGCGAACGGCTGGGCATCGCGCGGCAAATAAGGCTGGCCCTGCTGCACCTGCGGCTGCACCTGTGGCTGCGGCGCGTAGCTCGGTTCGTTCTGGCCCATGAACGGCTGGCCGTCATCTTCTCCATCGTCGTAATTATCGTCAGCAGCGCCCTGTGGTGCTCCGCCCTGGCCCTGCTGCTGCGGCTGTTGATTGTTGTAGTAGGGGTTCTGCTGGCGGAACTGTTCCTGCGCGGCGGCGATCAGGCGAAAATAGTGTTCGGCGTGCTGGTAGTAATTTTCAGCTGCGACCGGGTCGCCGGAGCTTTGTGCGTCGCGCGCAAGCTGGATGTATTTTTCTGCAATGTGCGAGGCGGTGCCGCGGATTTTTACGTCGGGGCCGTTCGATTCATATACGCGCGTCAGCGGATTTTGACTCTTGCGGTGGTTATTGCCGCGTCCCCGCATGCGCTTCTGACCGTTTCTCATGATGTGCCTGTTCGTCGACCTTTCACATTGCCTCGGCATTTACCGCCGAACGCTCAAACCTGATCGCAAGTCCATACAAATTTCACTGCGCGGCCGGACCTGCATCAGTAATCCGCGCCAATGATCGAAACGTTGTGTTCTTTATCGCGTTAGTCGCAGCAACCCCATAGCCGCGATCCTGTCGCGGCGTTGCCAACCTTTCGTTACGCGCATCGTCCTAGTTTTCGAAAATGATGCGCCCAACCGGTGAAGCGTCCAAACCCGTATCTGGCGATTTAGTTTGCCGTCTTTTCGAATACCGGCTTTTCGTCATCCGCCTTGCGCCGCACCACACAGAGCTATTAGTTCCGGGGTTTTTGGCGATGCAACCGTCACGGGTCGATTCCGTGACTGGAAGCTAGTCGTTTCCGGATGATAATCCAAGCGCTTTTTTCGACGATATTCGATCTCTGCGATTTTCATCGGGTGGGAATGCGACCAGTTCATGGCGCTAGACCGACGCCAATCACGCGCGGAATCCCCGCTAAATCGTTGCGCGCGGCGCCGACGGTTAATCCCGCATTGGTAAACAACGAGTGGACCGCTGTTTCCTGGCCTGCGCCCAATTCAACAAATAGTCGTCCGCCCGATGCCAAAAGTCGCCGGGCTTCCACCGCAATGGCGCGGTAGCCAGCAAGCCCGTCGTCACCACCATCGAGTGCAACCTTTGGATCGTAGTCCCGCACTTCCGGCGCGAGTGCCGGTATCTCATCGTGCGCGATGTAGGGCGGGTTGGAAACGACGAGATCAAATGGACCCTGCACGCCCGACGCAATATCGCAAAGAACAAAGTTGCAGCGGGAATCGAGTCCGCATTGCGCGGCATTCGCGCGCGCGATGTCCAGGGCGCCGCCGCTGACGTCGGTGCCGGTGCCGGTTGCATTTTGCAATTCGCGCAGCAATGCGAGCAGCAACGCGCCCGAGCCGGTTCCGATATCCAGAATACGCAGCTTTTCCATGCGCAGACCGCCGCGGACGACGAAGTCCAGAGCCGCTTCAACGACCGTTTCCGTCTCTGGCCGCGGGTCCAGAACGTCAGGCGTGATCTGCAGCGAAAGACCCCAGAATTCCTTCTGCCCGCGGATGCGTGATACCGGCTCGTGCTTGAGCCGTCGCGCGGCGAGTGCGGATATGACGGAAATTTCGCGTGCCTCGAGGATGCGATCCGATTGAGTGACCAGTCGGGTACGGTCGAGATGCAGCCCGTGGCCGATCAGTAATCTTGCATCGACCAAGGCGTCTTCGATGCCAGCGAGCTTGAATGCACTTGCCACAAGCTGCACTGCTTCCGAGACCGAGACGCCGTCCTTCAGTCCCGCAATAATTCTCACGTCGCGCCTTCCGCCGCCAGCAATTCAGCCTGATGCTCGGTCACCAGCGCGTCGATGACCTCGTTCAGCGCTTCGCCTTCCATCACCTGCGGCAATTTGTGAAGCGTCAGATTAATGCGGTGATCGGTAACACGGCCTTGCGGGAAGTTATATGTGCGGATGCGTTCAGAACGATCGCCCGAGCCGATTTGTCCGCGCCGCTCGGCAGCACGTTCAGCATCAAGCTTCGTGCGCTCCTGATCATAGAGCTTGGCCCGCAGCATCGTCAGTGCCTTGGCCTTGTTCTTGTGTTGCGAGCGTTCTTCCTGCACGAAGACCACGATGCCGCTTGGCATGTGCGTAATGCGGATCGCGGATTCGGTCTTGTTGACATGCTGGCCGCCGGCGCCTTGCGCTCGCATAGTGTCGATTTTCAGATCCGTCTCGTTGATATGGATGTCGACGTCCTCGACTTCGGGCAGAACGGCAACAGTGGCCGCCGACGTATGAATACGGCCTGACGCTTCCGTGTCAGGCACGCGTTGCACGCGATGCACGCCCGATTCGAACTTGAGCTTGGCGAATACGCCGCGGCCCCGCACCTCGGCGACAATCTCCTTGAAGCCTCCCTTGGTACCCTCGCTGATCGACAGGATCTCGGTCTTCCAGCCCTGCTTGGCGGCATAGCGCTCGTACATGCGGAAGAGGTCACCGGCGAACAACGCGGCCTCATCACCGCCGGTGCCGGCGCGGATTTCAAGAATCGCGTTGTGGTCGTCCATCGCATCTTTTGGCAGCAAGGCCAGGCGGATTTCTTCCGCCAGCTTGTCACGGCGCGCCTGCAATTCGTGCCGTTCGGCATCGGCGAGTTTGCGCATTTCCGAATCGGATTTCGGGTCATCGACCAGCGCGGAAAGATCGGTGATTTCTTTTTCGGCGTCCCGATAGGCCCTGATGGTCGCGACGACCGGGCTGAGCTCGGCGAACTCGCGCGACAGTTTGACGTATGCGTCCGTACTCAGGCCGCTCGCGAGCTCGCTTTCCACCAACGCGTGGCGGGCCAGCAGCGCATCCAGCTTCTGCTGCGGCAGAACAATCAAAGCTGCAGCCCCTCGGCCGCCGCAAAGCTTTCCAGCTTGTCGCGGATGGAGACACTCCCGATCGGTTGTTCAAGGCAAGGCAGGACAGCGGCCTCGCCTTTACTGATGTCGAGCTCGAGCAACAGCGCCTTGACCGGCCCAATTGCCGATGGTGAGAGCGAAAGGGTGCGATATCCAAGGATTGCAAGCACCAGCGCGCCAATCGGCTGCGAAGCGAGCTCACCGCAAAGCGCGACAGGCTTGCCATGTTTCTTTGCCTTGTCGGCGATGTCCTTGAGCGCGCGCAGGACCGGTGCAGAAAGCGTATCGAACCGGTCGGACACCCGCGGATTGCCGCGATCGGCGGCATACAGGAATTGCATCAGGTCATTGGAGCCGACCGACAGAAAATCGACGCGTTCGAGCAATTCATCGAGCTGGAACAGGAGCGACGGCACTTCGACCATGGTGCCGATTTCAACGCGCTCCGGCAGTTCGTGTCCGTGCCGCCGCAGATGGGTCAATTCGACTTCGACCAGGGCCTTCGCTTTGTCGAATTCTTCCACCACGGCGATCATCGGAAACATCAGTCTCAGGTGACGTCCGCCCGCGGCGCGCAACAAGGCACGCACCTGGCTGCGCAACAGGCCAGGCCGGTCAAGACCGAGCCTGATGGCGCGCCATCCCAAAGCCGGGTTTTCCTCTTCGATGTTGCGCATGTAGGGGAGCACTTTGTCCCCGCCAATGTCGAGCGTTCGGAACGTCACCGGTTTTTTCCCTGCGGCGTCAAGCACCGCGCGATAGAGCGCGAGCTGCTCGCCGGTGCGCGGCAAGGTATCCGCCACCATGAACTGCAATTCCGTCCGGAAAAGCCCGATGCCGGCCGCGCCGGTGTCCTCGATATGGGGCAGATCGATCATGAGGCCGGCATTGATCATCAGCGCAATTTTCTGGCCGTCCTTGGTGATGCAAGGCCGTTCGCGCAGCGCCCGGTATTGCGCTTGCCGGCGGGCGCGCAATTTGACGCGCTCGCCATAGGACGCCTGGATGTCCTGTGGCGGGCGCATATGGATGTGACCGGTCGAGCCGTCGACGATGATGGCATCACCCGGTTCGACCAGGCCGGTGGCGTTTTCTATCTCACCGACGGTCGGGATGCCGAGCGCGCGTGCGACGATCGAAACGTGAGAGGTTGGTCCGGCTTCTTCCAGCACGAGGCCGCGCAGTCTCTTCCGGTCATAATCGAGCAGGGCGGCGGGCCCCATGGAACGCGCCACGACGATAGCGTTTTCCGGCAGTTGCTCCTTGGTCGGCGCATGATCCTGTCCCATCAGGAC
>Ga0265325_10000163_pt1 | contig 47195 bp, 37 predicted proteins | sample 41420metaG_FD_202090 | JGI IMG/M metagenome (GOLD analysis project Ga0265325, IMG submission 202090) | Rhizosphere microbial communities from Carex aquatilis grown in University of Washington, Seatle, WA, United States - 4-14-20 metaG | ecosystem: Host-associated > Plants > Roots > Rhizosphere...
GATTATCCCCGCGCCGTTCGTGTTCTTCGATAGGCAAGAATTGCCGGGCGCCCGGCAGGTTTTGCCGGTCTGTCGGTAAATTCTACCGAGCGAAATCGGCCGATGGGTAATTTCGCGCCGACGGATTTTCTCCTCGCAGCGCGTAAACGAGCGTAAAGCAATTCCTAATCCGCGTAGGCACGGCGATTGCCTTGACTGGTGTCGGGGCAAACGCCCTTGAGCAAAACGCTCATGTCACAACAGCCAGAACGGAGGCACTTATGCTTAGCGTCAACACCAACTCGGGCGCACTGACCGCGCTGCAATATCTCAACAGCACGAACTCGCAGATGCAGACGACCGAAAACGCCGTCAGCTCGGGTTTGAAGGTTTCCTCAGCGAAAGACAATGGCGCCGTTTACGCTATCGCACAGAACATGCGCGGCAACGTCGCGGCTTATTCCTCTGTCACCGATTCGCTGAACCGCGGTATTTCAGTGGTCGATACGGCCACGTCGGCTGCGCAGTCCATATCCGATCTTCTGATCCAGATGAAGGCAAACGCGCTGTCCGCGTCCGACACTTCGCTCGATTCCACAAGCCGCGCCTCGTTGGCTTCGGACTTCCAGGCGCTGTCCGATCAAATCACCACGATCGTCAAGAATGCGACGTTCAACGGCGTCAATCTGGTCGACGGAACCCACACGGCCGGGATCAGCGCATTGGCGTCCGCCAGCGATCAGTCCCAGACCATCTCGGTCGCCGACCAGGATCTGACGGTGTCCACACTCGCCGTGGGCACGGCTTATTCCACTGCGACTACTGCGGCCACGATGGTTGCCACGGTTTCCGCGGCGATCACCACCGTCAACACGGCGTTGTCGGCCCTGTCGAGCGGCTCGAAGAAGTTCTCCATTCAGGCGGACTTCGTTTCGAAGCTGTCCGATACGCTGACGACCGGCATCGGCAACCTGGTCGACGACGACATGTCGAAAGAAAGTGCGCTGCTCACATCCTTGCAGACCAAGCAGCAGCTCGGCATTCAGGCCTTGTCGATCGCCAACTCGGCGCCGTCGACGATCTTGTCGCTGTTCAGGTAAGCACTTCTCAAGACGGCGGACGCAGCGGCGTCCGCCGTCGCTTTCCCGAATGGCGGGCGCCGGTTTATACGGCCCTTGCCCCGGGCGTGGGTTTGGGGTTCTCCATAAGAAGTAATGGGCGGAGGCGAAAGCCTCCGCCCATTGCCGCTTCAAAGACTCAAGATTTTTGTGAGCGTGCGCACGACGCGTTCCACGTCGTCCACCGTCATGGCCGCAAAGAACGGCAGGCTCAGCGCCCGCGCATAATAGAGATCGGCACCGGGAAGCTTCGCGGTGCCGTAGCGCTCGGCATAATAGCGCTGGCGATGCACCGGGAAATAATGGACTTGGCTGCCGATGCCGTCGTCCGCCAAATCACGCATGACCCCGGCGCGCGTCAGGCCGCACGATGCAAAGTCGATCAGCACGGCATAAAGATGCCAGGTCGGCAGGCAGTTTCTGTGTCGCGCCACGGGTCTGAGTCGCGGCGCATAAGGCGCCAGCAGTTCGTCGTATGCGGCGGCCAAGGTTCGCCGACGCGCGGCAAAACGGTCGAGCTTGGCAAGCTGCGACAAACCCAGGGCGCATTGGATGTCGGTAGCGCGCCAGTTGAATCCCGGCTCCACGAGTTCGTAGTACCACGGGTTGGCGCGGCCAGAATCGAAGGCCTCTTCGGCGTTGACGAATTCGCCCGGTTCGCGCGTCATGCCGTGATTGCGCGTCCGTCTCAGGGTTGCCGCAAATGCCTCGTCGTTCGTGGTCGTTGCGCCGCCTTCGCCCATGGTCACGGTCTTGACCGGATGGAACGAGAACACACTTGCGTCGCAAAACACGTTTTCTCCGATGGAGCTTCGGCTTCCGTCTTTGGCCACGTAAGTCGTGCCCAGCGAATGACAGCAATCGTCGAGGATGGTGAGCCCGCGCGCGCGCGCCACATGCGCGATCTCTTCAAGCGCTCCGCATTGGCCGTTCAGATGGACGTTGAACACGGCGTCGGCGCCGCCCGACCGGTCGATCGCTTCGGCAAGGTCTTCAGGCCGCATCAGACCGTTCTCCGGATCGACGTCGGCGAAAACGATCTCGGCGCCATTTAGATGAGGCGCGCTTGCCGTAGCCAGGAATGTGATCGACGGCACAATGACTTTCGTCCCGGCGCCAAGGCCCAGCGCATGCGCCGCCATGTAGAGTGCCGCGGTGCCGTTGGCGCAGACAATTGCATCTCTGGCATGGACGGTTTTCGCTAGGGCGGCTTCAAAACGGGGGATTGTCGGACCAGTCGTCAAATAGTCGCCGCGCAACGCCTCGCAGACTGCGTCGATGTCGTCCTGCTCGATGACTTGGCGGCCATAAGGCAGGAACGCGCTCGGTGACCTCTTGAGCGCGGGACAACTCACGCGAAAGCCTCTTTCAAAAGCAATTGCAGACCTTGGGCATCGAGCTTTTCGGGGTTGGTGTCGCTGGAATAGGCGAAGCCTTCGCTCACGGACTTGGCGCCGCGGTTGAGATAGGCTTCGCGTGCCGCCGCGGCAAAGCTCGCCAGGATCACGAAGCGGTCGTCGAGCTCGACGGTCCAATGCGCATCGTCGGCGGGAATCATTGTTTCATGCAATTTCTCGCCGGGTCGGATGCCGACGACCTTCTGGCCGAGCGCCGGCCCGATCAGGCTGGCGAGGCCGGTAATCGTGGTGGACGGAATCTTCGGCACGAAAATCTCGCCGCCGCGCGACATCTCCATGCTGGAGAGCACAAAATTCACACCCTGCGTCAGGGTGATCCAGAATCGCGTCATCCTGGGATCGGTGATCGGAAGCTCGCCTGCGCCGCCTTGCGCGAGTTTCTGGAAGAAAGGCACCACCGAACCGCGCGAACCAAAGACATTGCCGTAACGCACGACAGAGAAGCGCGTTCCGTCTGCGCCGGCCAGATTGTTGGCGGCGACAAAAATCTTGTCTGCAGCAAGTTTGGAGGCGCCGTAGAGATTGACCGGATTGGCGGCCTTGTCGGTCGACAGCGCGATGACTTTGCGGACGTTGCGCCTAAGTGCCGCGCTGACGACGTTCTCCGCGCCGAACACGTTGGTGCGGATGCATTCGAAGGGGTTGTACTCGGCGGTGGGAACCTGCTTCAGCGCGGCGGCATGGATGACGTAATCGACGTCGCGCATCGCCATTTCCAGACGGTCGCGGTCGCGCACGTCGCCGATGAAGTAGCGCATGAACGGATGCTGATCCATCGGGAAAATCTGCTGCATCTCGTATTGTTTGAGCTCGTCGCGCGAGAAGATGATGAGCCGGCGCGGCTTGTACTGATCGATCACCGTGCGCACGAAATGTTTGCCGAACGATCCGGTTCCCCCGGTCACCAACACGGCTTTCTCGTTGAGATCGAGCCAGGGCTGCGTGAAGGAGCGCAAGGCAGCCGGTTCGGCGGCCTCATCGCACTCGCTCGCCAGGTAGATTTTCTTCGCCCTCTGCGCCATGACGGAGGCACCCCTTTTGTCGACGACAATCCTTGCAGAACACAGTTAACAATCGGCTGATGGAAACCTTCCGTTCACGCTAAAACGAAAACGCCTTGGTCCCGGCCTGAACGGCGCGGGCCTGCGCGTGTCGTCCAGTTCCAGGGCCGAAAGGGCAAACTGGCAGAACAGGCTGCCACCGACGCGCCGGTGTGTCAGAAGGCCGAGAAGCGGCGCCGTGGCGCGGTCAACCTCGATCCGCAGGCGGTTTTGGTCGTCGCCGATCTCCGCCCAGCCTTCCGTCATAGCCACCCCATGAGAAGCCGAAACCAGGAACGAGACGGGCGCGCCGTGCTCGACCGTTTCGCCGTGCAGCGAAAATCTTTCACAGTCCTTGCCGCCATTGTGCGTCGTTAACGAAAGCTTGTTCCAGTCGAACGCATCCGGCAGCAACGTGAAGTGGCCGAGACGCAGGCTGCCCTTGTCCCATTCCGTCCAATGGAAGGTCAGGTCGAAGTCGATCCTTGGTTTGTCCGCGTGGAAGCGCAGCGTCTTTTCGATCGGGCCTTTGGGCGTATCGATCCGGGCGTAGGCGAGCAGATCGTCGCCGTCGCGCCACAGGCGGGCTTTGCACCATTCCAGATCGGTGATTTTGTGTTCGCCGGGCGCCTCGAACACGCTGTTGCCGGTGTACCAGTCGGCCTGCAACGCGATGTCGTCGAAATGGCCGTGCGGAAGGGTGCCGGCCAGCGCCGGACCTTCGAACTGGATCCTGTCCAGCGCCAGGCCACGCCTTCGGTCGAGGCGCGTGCTGAGCGATGGCGTAACGATGTCGAGAAAGCGGCTGGTGATTTCAGGACCGCACGGCGTGGGCGGCGGCGGTGCGGGCTGACTCCAACGTGCTTCGGCGGCGCGAAGCAGGGTGCAAAGCTCCTCCCAACGCCCCTCGGTGATATGCGTGCGAAAATCGCTCGCCCACAAGAAGCAGAGTTCTTTCCACTCCTCCGGCGCGGCGTCTTTGGCGGCGAGACCGCGGTAAATACCTTCGCAGGCGGCATTGATGGCGAGGTCGTCGCGGCCGGTGACCGCCCAGCGCGACAGATTATATTTGCGCTGCTTCTTGACGGGAATCGGGCAGGGCGCGGATTCCAGGCGCAGGGGCTGCTGCTTCTTCGACGCGGCCGTCAGCAGCCGCGACGGCAAAACGAACTCGCAGAAGGGTTCTTCGGCGAGCTCGGCGAACGCCTCTTCGAGCTTGTTCCACTCCCCGGCGTTGAGCTTTTCCTCGGTGCCGTAGCGGCCCGGCCGGAAATCGAAAATCTCTGCGTCGCTGGCATAGACGCACAACGCCCGCGAAGCTTCGCCGCGCTGTGCGCGGACATAAGTGAGATAATCGTCGAGGCTTGTGTCACCATGCGCAAATCGCTGGAGCTTCTGGAAGGCGACGGTGTTGGTCCATAGCAACGCGATGGTGCGTCCGTCGGCGCCGACGGCGCGCGCCGGCTGATAGCGCGCTTCCGCCGGCCAGCGGTGGTAGGACGACGGATTGTCCCAATCCATCAGCAGAGCGCGATAGCCCGCATCGAGATAAAGGCCGACCAGCCCGCCCGAATAGGCCTGTTCGTTGACCAGCGCGATCGTGGGCCTGACGCCCAGAAGGCGCTGATAGATGTCGTTTCCGATCGCAAGATTGGCCTCGGTGACCCGCGCAGGCACCAAGGGGCCGATCATCTGGCTGTAGCCCGCGCCGATGAACTCGACGCGTCCGCGGGCGATGAGTTGTTTCAGCGTTTCGATCCAAGCCGGGTCCCTCGACGCGATCTCTTCGAGCGTAAAGGCGGGCGCTTCCAAACCGATCGGGCCGTGCAATTGCGCCAGCCTGAGAAGCGGCCAATAGCAGCGTGCGATGACGTCCGCACGTTGGGACTCTTCGATGGACGAAAAAGCAAGATTAAGATGGAAGAACGCGAACAGTCGCAGCGTTCCTGTCTTGATCTCAAACTCTCTGGCGGGAAGGGGCGCGTTCATGCGGTCACGATCTTAAGACGTGACAGCGCGTCGCCCGCTGCCGCCAACGCCGCGTCGCGTGTTTTCCCGGTTGCCAGCACCATGGCCGCCGACGGCCGTTTGTCGCCGGCGCGCGGAATGATGTCGCCGGGCCTGGCGGTGACGACGACCTCGGCAACGCCCGCGACTTTGCGTGCATCCTCGGCACCGGACACCGACACCACGCGGCCGGCGGACGGGAAGGCGTAACGCTGGATCACCGGCGTGAGGAATTTCGGCTCGAGATCCTTCGGCTCCACGGCTTCGCCCAGCGCCACTTTGATCGCCTGGGCGATGAAGTCGACGCCGGTGTTGAGCGGAATCTCGCGGGTACAGAAGAAGCCGCCCGACAGGCGCGCGGCCAGTTCGATCACATAGGCTTCGCCATCGTGAACGACGATGTCGCCTTTGACCGTGCCGTTGGTCACGCCCAGTGCATCTGCGGAACGCGCCACGACGTCTTTCACTTTGGCCTGAAGCTCAGGCGCCAAATGGCTTGGAAGATCGCCGCCGTTCTCGATGAAGTAAGGCGCGTAACGATCCAGGAATTCGTAATTGCGGTCCGAAAAACCGGGTGTATAGCAGCGTCCATCGACGATCACGGATTCGGTGGAGATTTGCGGACCGTCCAGATACTGCTCGACCATGACGCGCTCGCTCGGCGAGTGGGAGCGGGCGAACAGAAAGGCCTTGGTCAGGTCTTCCACCTGCGCCACGCGCTGCACGCCGCGTGAGCCTCGGCTGTCGGCCGGCTTGATGACGAGATCGCGGCCGCGTTCTACGGCGACGCGCTGCAAAGCCTGCGGCGTTTCGATTTCGGAGAACCAGGGGATGGGAACACCCGCTTCGGCGAAACGCCGCTTCATCGCCAGCTTGTCGCAGGCCAGTTCCGCGCTGGCTCGCGAGAGGCCCGGCAAGCCGAGCCGCTCCGTCACCGCCGCGGTGGTCCGAGGCGCATCGGCGGCGACACAAATGACGCCGTCGATCTTGCGGATCTTTCGGTGGTAACGTTCCGCCGCCGCCGCGGTTTCGGTCGGACCGTAAACGTCGGCAATAAGGCAGGAATCCGCGTGCGAAAAACCAGGGGCTTGAGGATCGCGGTCCGAGACCACGACGTAAAGGCCCATCTCTTTGGCGCGCAGCGCGGCGTCCGCCGCTTCGACGCCGCCGGAAATGATCAACAGCGTCTTACCCATCAGAAATGCAGCCCGCCGTTGACGTTGATGGTTTGGGCCGTGATGTAGGACGATGCCTCGCTGGCGAGGAACACCACTGCATCCGCGACTTCGCTTGTTTTCCCAAGGCGTTTCAGAATGATCGTTTCGGCCGCCTTTTGGACGCTTGCCGCCGCCATGCCGGCCGCCGCCATGTCCGAGGCGATCAGACCGGCCGCGACAATGTTTGAACGCACGCCGCTCGGCGCCCCGAACCGCGCGATCACTTGGGCCAGAGAAATCAGGCCGGCTTTCGAGGCCGCATAATGGGCTGTGCGCGGTCCACCATATTGGCCGCTCACTGAACCGATATGGACGATGCTGCCGCCGCCCGCTTCGGCGATCAACGGCAGAAACGTCTGAGCGCAAACAAACGGGCCTTTCAGATTGGTGGCGAGGATGGTGTCCCAATCCTCGTCGCTGACCTGGTCGAAGTCCGTGGGCTTGTTGATCCCGGCGTTGTTGACCAGGATCGAGACCGGCCCGAAGCCGCGGGTATCCTTCGCCGCCGCCACAACGCTGGCGCGTTCGGTTACGTCCATCTGCAGGGCGTGCGCGCGCCGGCCCATGCCCTGAATCTGCCGGACGACCCCTTCCGCATCGTTGCGTTGTTCGCGATAGGTCAACATGACATCCGCACCCGCTTCGGCAAGCCCCAGCGCGATGGCGCGGCCGATGCCGCGGCTGCCGCCGGTGACGACCGCGTTTTTTCCCGACAGCGAGAATCGGTTCATTGCAACGCTCTTTTGCGCGCAATGGCGCGTTTGGCGGCCTTGGCGATGAAGGACGCGGTGATGCCGAAATGCTCGGCCAGTTCATCCGGCTCGCCCGACGTGCCGAAACTGTCCTTGAGGCCGACGAATTCGATGGCGCAGGGATGGCTCTGCGTCACCGACTCGGCAACGGCGCTGCCTAGGCCGCCATAGATGTTGTGGTCTTCGGCCGTGACGATTGCGCCCGTTTCCGCGGCACAGCGCTTTAGCAGCACGGTATCGATAGGCTTAATGGTCGGCATGTTGACGACGCGGGCTTCGATCCCTTCGTCCTGCAACAATTCCGCCGCTTCGAGGGCGCGCGCGACTTCGACGCCGCAGGCGACGAGCGTCACGTCGCGGCCGAGCCGAAGAATCTGCCCCTTGCCGATTTCGAAGACATGTTCGTCGCCGAACAGCCGTTTGGCGGCGCTGCGGCCGGTGCGCATATAGACCGGCCCTTCGAATTTCAGCATCGCCCGCGTGGCGAGCGCCATTTCCGTGGGGTCCGCGGGAGAGATCACCGTCATCCCGGGAATCGCGCGGAACGCCGCGATGTCTTCGAGGGCCTGTGCCGAACCGCCGTCGGGGCCGACATCGAGACCAGGATGGCTCGCGACAATCTTGGCGTTGCGTCTGCAGTAAGCGATCGAAAGGCGCGCCTGTTCGAAGGCGCGCGACAGGAACACGGCAAAGCCGGTGACGACCGGCAACATTCCGACTGCGGCGAGGCCGCCGGCCGCCGCCATCATGTTCTGCTCGGCAATGCCGAACTGAATGAATTTCTCGGGATGTGCCTTGCGGAAATGGTGGACACCGGTGCCGCCGGCGATGTCCGCATCGAGAACCACGAGGTTGGGAAATTCGTCGGCCATACCGGTCAAAGCCTTGCCGAAGGCTTCCCGCAGCGAATCGCCGGAGGACCCAATGAGGGCGGGAGCCGCTTTGTTGTCAGACATCGAGGTACTCCGTGATCTCTTGCCCTGTTGCACCCAGCGCGACGAGCGCTTCCACGGCCTGCTGGCGCGTGAGCTTGACGCTGCCATGCCAGGCGGGGCTGTTTTCCATGTAAGGCACGCCTTTGCCTTTCACCGTGTGGGCAATGAGAACGGACGGGCGGTCATGGGTGGACGCCGCCAAATGCAGCGTCGAGAGGATCTCCGGAATGTTATGGCCGTCGATCTCGAACACCGTCCAGCCGAAGGCGCGCCATTTGTCCGCCAGCGGTTCGAGCCGCATGATGGTCTCGTTGGGCGCATCGCTTTGCAGCTTGTTGTAGTCGATAATGACGCAGAGATTGTCGAGCTTGTGATGGGCGGCGCACATGGCGGCCTCCCACACTTCACCCTCCTGCAATTCGCCGTCGCCAAGCAACGCATAAGCGCGCGCGCTCAACTTCTGCATTTTCAGGCCCATCGCCATGCCGACCGCAACGGAGAAACCTTGGCCCAGCGAACCTGTGCTGGTTTCGACCCATGGTAGATCGCGCACATGGGGATGGCCTTGGAACGGGCGTCCGAGTTTTCTCAGCGCGAGCGCCTCGGCCTTGTCGCAAAATCCGTGATAGGCGCCGATCGCGTAAAGAGCGGGACAGGCATGGCCCTTCGACAGCACGAAGCGGTCCCGGTTTGGGTCCTGCACGGTCGATGGCCAGACATTGAGTTCCGCACCGTACAGACATGCTAGAATGTCGGCGCACGACAGGGCGCCGCCGGGATGACCCGATGTGGCGCGATAGATGGACGCGATCGTGTGACGCCGCACGAATCGGGCGGCCTCCGCAATCTGCACTTCGATATCTGCGCCATCCTGGATCGACGGGATGGCGTCGTTATACATGGCAAGGCTGGCGGCAGTCATCATGACAAGTCCCTCAAGCGGCCAGGCGCAGGCGCGCTCGGCCAAGAAGATCGGCGTAGAAGACGATTTCGGCGGCAGGCGCGAGCTTTTTGGCTTCGGCCTCGATCTCGCTCGCAAAATTGCGCGACATCACCACGATCACGCCGGGCTTTGCCTCGACCAACGCTTCAGGACCGGACAGCACACAGCCGTGGCGTTCGCCGACATGAGCCTTCAGGTGGGTGTCGATCAACAGCCGGAGCACTTTGGTGTCGAAGCGGCCGTGCACGACGAGGCTGTCGAAGATTCGTCCCGCACCCCACATCGCCACGCCCCTCGGCGCCAGCGCCGCAAGTTCGGCGGCGACGTGACCGAGTGCGGCAAGATTGTGCGCGCGCGCTGCGATGTAGTCAGAGATCAGCGCATAGGAATTTTCGACTTCGTCCGGATCGGCGCCGGTGGCGTCCGTCGCTGCTGCCTTGCGCGCAACCAGAAAGAGATTCGACAGATCGGCACGATCGGGCACCTCTACCGGCGAAAAACCGGCGGCTTCGACCATGCGCGTCAGCGTGCGCTCGGAGAAATGATACAGATGCTTGTCGATGAACCATTCTTCGACAATGTCGTCGGCGCCGATCAGCGCAATGTTCGGTGCATCGAGGACCAGCACGCCATCGTCCTTCAGGGTGCGCCGGTGATCGGCGAGCACGTGAGCAGGGTGCGCCAGATGCTCGATTGTGTGGCAAGAGTGGACGACATCGAAGCGGCCGGTCTCTAGCGCCGCATCCTCGACGCGCGCGCCAAGCAAAATGGTACGCTCAAGCCCGGCGCACGACAGCGCCACGCGTTCGTCGGGTTCGATCGCCACAAGGTCGGCACCCGGCGCCGCACCCAGCATCGCGCGCGCGAAGCTGCCGCGGTTGGAACCGACATCAAGCAGCGAAAAGGAGGTTGACGGATTTTTGTGCCGCAGCACGGCTTGCACGGCAATCCTGGTGCGGAAGCCTTTGCCGTAGCGTACATTGCCCCAGTCGGCGCCACCCGAAACGGCTGCCGCCCGACGCGGCGCACGATCGGTTCGTGGTAGGCTTTGCACGAGACCACAGTTGCCGCAAATATGGACGCTGATGCCTCTTAGCGAGCGTTCCGGCGTGTAAACGGCTTCGAGCGCATCGCTTCGGCAAAGTTCGCAGATATCAGGCATTTGAAGATGTCCAGGAAGGACCCGGTAACCATCCTCGGCCGATCACCCTTAATAATTCACTACGTATTCCGTGGATGAGGTGTAGCCCAAACGCTCGCGCATGAAGCCGGCGACGCGTTCGAAGTTCGCGCGCTGGGAATCGCTCAGGAGTCTGTCCTCGGGCCGGTTCACATTGTGAGGTCTGGCGAACATCGCAAAATGTTCGTCGCGGTAAGCAAGGTTAAGAAAATCATAAAGCGCACGCACTGCACTCGGTGTGTCCCTCAGATCTTCAAGCCGCACGATCAGGCTGCGCGAAGCGGGAAGCGCCCCCAGCGCCGCAAGGATTACGCGATTGATTTCACCCCAGTGCCAGGCAACCCGCGTGAACTGGTCGAAGGAATCGAAGGTGGCCGACATCGGATCGTCCTTGCGCGGCAAAGGCCACCAATATTTCTTTTCCGGCGGTGGCGACGGCACCTGCAGCGGATCGCGCATATGCGCGCTGAGAATGGACGTCGAGCGGTCGTCGTAGCATTCGTCGCCGAGCTTGTTGAAAAAGGAACTGGCAACCTTGCGGCCGTCGCGCACCAGATGGACGAATTTCGCCTGCGGTAGAAGCTCGGCAAGCTCGGGAATCAGCCACGAGAGTTTGTTCGACGAATCGCCCCAATGAAGTTTCTCGCTGTAGCGGATCGCGGCGGCATGGGTTTGAGCGAGTACGCGCTTGGCCTCATCGGCTTCGATCAGGCCCAGGTAGCGGCGCACCGCCAGCGGCTGAACGATATGCACCATATATTCGTGGTGCATTTCGACGTCATCCGTCGCGGTGAAGGCCTTGTGCAGCATGGCCGTGCCGGAACGCCCGCTCGAAACCACAAAGAACGCTTCGCTGTTTTTCACGGCTTGACCGCGATGAGCACGACTTCCCGGCCGAAGCCGGCCTCCGCCAGCGTGCGGTAAAAAACGCGCCGCGCCTCCCTGAAACCCGCCGATTCCAGCGCCATATCGAAACGCTTGCGCTTGGCGTGACAGGCGCGGCCCAACTCGCGGTCCCTGGTGTAGTCCTCGCCAATCAGCAGGAAGACTTCCATCGGAAAACTCGTCGTGCGTTCGGCCACTTCAAGGCCCAACCTCGTCAGCAGATCTTCCGCAGAATCGAAGTCGAAATAGTTGAGGTGATAGGGCGGCGCGATCCACCATTCGCCGGCGTCCAGTTCGGCGCGTCCGGCAATCTGGAACGGCGAGAAATCGTTCGGCACGTTGATGCACAGAACGCCGCCATGGTCGAGCAGGTCGCGGGCGAGGATCGCAATGTTGGTGGGATCGGGCACGCATTCCAACACATTGTTCAGATGCACAGCGTCGAACCGTCCGAGTCCGGCCGCGGTTTCGCCATTGAAGAAGCCTTCCGCCACTTCGATGCCGAGCTTCCTAGCCTGGGCGCTTGCCGCACGAGAGGATTCAATCCCGAGGACATGCCAACCGCGGGACTTTGCCGTCTTCAAGAAGGACCCGGTGCCGGAGCCGATGTCCAACAAACGGCGGCGCTGCGGCCCCAGAATTTGTTCGAAGCTTTCCAGGCGGTCGTTGTAGGCCAGTTCCGGCCAGGCATGGTCGTCGCTGTTTTTCGGCGGAAAGCTGAGCGTTTCTTCCTTGAAATTCGCACGGCGTCGCGCCGCTTCGAATTCCGCCGGATCGGGCAACGGCAAGACATGGCGAAAGCCGCAAATCTCGCACTGGATGATGTCGTAACCTTTGACCCGTGCCACACGGCGCCCTTCATGGGCCTGCCAGGCGATGATCGGTTCGACAGCAGCGGTGGCCATCGCGGTCCCCTCGTTAACGCTCTCTTAGCCATGTCTGATTTAGAAAGCGTTAAGACTGAGAACGGGGTCTTCATGAACGCCGGGCCGATCATTATTGCCGAGGCCTCCAGCAACCACGGGCGTGATCTGTCGCGCGCGCTGGCCTTCGTCGATGCCGCCGCCGAGGCCGGTTGCGACGCCGTGAAGTTCCAGCTTTTCAAGATAGACCGCATGTTCGCGCCCGAAATCCTCAGCCGCAGTGCCAAACACCGGGCGCGCAGAGAATGGGAGCTGCCGGTCGCGCACCTGGCACCGCTTGCCGAACACTGTTCGAAGCGCCGAATGGCGTTCTCCTGCACGCCATTTTATGTGGAGGCGGTCGAAGAGCTTCGCCCCTACGTCGCCTTCTACAAGATCGCTTCCTACGAATTGCTCGTGGACGATCTACTGGCGGCCTGCGCCGCCACCGGAAAACCCGTCGTGCTGTCCACCGGCATGGCCACCATGGAGGAAATCCGTCAGGCGGTGGCGACGCTGGCTCGCGCCGGGGCCGCCGATGTCACGCTGCTGCATTGTGTTTCCGCCTACCCTGCCCTGGTGCGCGAATCAAACCTTTCAGCCATCGCCGTCATCCGCGAAGCGACCGGCTGCAAGGTCGGCTGGTCGGATCACACCCGCCGCCCGGCGGTGATCGAACGGGCGGTGCATCGCTGGGGTGCCAGCACGGTGGAGTTCCACCTCGATCTTGATGGCAAAGGTACGGAATATGCGTCGGGCCATTGCTGGCTGCCCGACGAAATCGCGCCCGTCATCGCCCGCATCCGCGAGGCCTTCACGGCCGACGGAACGGCATACAAAGAGCCACAGCCCGGCGAACTTGCCGACCGCGACTGGCGTGCCGACCCCGGCGACGGTATGCGGCCGCTGCGCGCCATCCGTGCGATCTGGGAGCCGGCAGCATGAGCAGGCGCATCGTTGCGATCGTCCAGGCGCGCATGGGCTCCACGCGGCTGCCCGGGAAAGTCTTAAAGCCGATCGCCGGCAAGCCGCTGCTCTGGCACATCGTTCATCGCCTCGCCAAGTCGCGGATGATCGACGAAATCGCCATCGCCACCAGCATCAACCCGCGCGACGATGCCATCGTCGAATTCGGCCGGCAAAACGATATCCGTGTCGTGCGCGGCCCCGAAGACAACGTGCTCGCCCGTTTCGCGCGCGCCGCCGATCTGCTGGATGCCGACATCATCGTGCGGGTCTCGTCGGACGCGCCGTTCATCGATGCGGACTTCGTCGATCATCTGCTCGACGCCATGATCGAACAGGGCGGCGATTACGTCCTGCTCGAGGAAAATGCCGAGACCGCACACGAAGGCGTCGATCCTCTTACGCGACGTGGGCTCGACAAGCTGATGATGGACGCCGCCGACAATCCGGTGGCCCGCGAGCACGTCACCGGCTATTTCAAGCTGCATCCTGACTTTGTGCCCATCGCGCGTGCCAAACCCTATCCGAAGCTGGCGCGGACGCCTGGCCGCCTCACGGTCGACACGCCGGACGATCTCGATTTTGTCGAAGCTCTGCATGCGCGTCTGGCCGCCAAGGCAGGAGACGCTTCGCTCGGGGATCTCCTGATGCTGCTCGACCGCGAACCAAAGCTGCGCGAAATCAACGCGCATGTCCGCCAAAAAGAAATCGCGCCGCAAGGCGGGGTCGCACTCATCCGTTGCGACGGCGGCGGCGGCTACGGCTTCGGCCACGTCAAGCGAATGATCTCGTTGGCGCGGGCGCTAAGAGACCGCGAAGGGATCGGAGCGATTTTTGCCGTGAACGGCAGCGACGACGCGCTGGGACCCATCCATCAAGCTGGGTTCGAAGCAAAACTGCTAACAGGGCCGTCGGCGCCGCTGGATACGGTTTCGCAACATCCCGATCTCTGCATTCTCGACTGCCGCGACGGGCCATCGCGCGATGAGCTGCAGCGCTTCGTCCAGGATATTCCCGTCTCCGCGGTTATCGACGACGGATCGCAGCGCCGCTTGGCGGTCGATTTCGCCTACTACCCGCCGGTGCCACAAGCGGGGGATCTCGACTGGGAAGGTTCGTCCTGCACGGTGCGCATCGGCTGGGAATGGGCGTTGCTCGGTTTGGTGCAGAGCACTCTTCGCCCACGTTCCCAGTCGCCCCGGCCAACCCTGCTGGTTTCGATGGGGGGCAGCGATCCCTTTGGGTTCACTTTGCGCGCGGCGCGGGCGTTGCGCGCTCTCGAGCCCATGTTCCGCGCGCGTTTTGTGATCGGACCCGGATTTGAAAACAAGGAGCAGACAGCGCGAGCGATCGTAGCGCTCAAGGCAAATTTCGAAACCATCGAAGGCGCCGACGGCCTGGCAACGGAATATGCGGCTTGCGATCTGGCGCTCGTGGCGTTCGGCGTTACCGCTTACGAACTGGCGGCATTCGGCGTCCCGGCGCTGTATCTGTGCGCCACCGAAGACCATGCGCGTTCCGCGTCGGCCTTCGAAGCAGCCGGCATGGGTGTTTCGCTCGGACTTGCCGAGACTGTCCGTGACGAGGCCATCGCCAAGGCGGTCTGGGCGCTGCTCACCGACAGCGAACGGCGCCGGCAAATGCGCGCGGCCGGGCTGATGACCATGGACGGCACCGCGGCGGCACGCATCGCCGGCGATCTCGCCGGCGCGCTGACGGCAAAACGGAATCTCAGGAAGACGCAAACAGGGCGTTGAGCTTGGCTGTCGTCTGAGCGAACGCGTCCGCCCAATCGCCGCGCGTCCGGGGCACGATGCACAGCGCGGAGGGCGCGAACGGCTCGTAGCTCCGACCGAAGCTCCTCCAACTTGCCTCGTGAAGGATTTTACAGGTCGCAACCCCGGTAGCGGCCGCGAGCCAAGAGACCGCCGTGGGGGCGCTCACCATCGCATCGAGCGCGGAGAACATGGCGGCGGTACGGTCGAGATCGTTTTTCTGATCTAAGGCGGCCGGAACGACGAGATCGCGCCCGTTCATCGTTTTCAACGCGGCGATTTCTTCCTCCCGCGCATCGTATTGTGCACAGACGATCGTACCGGGCAGTTCGCGCAGGAACCCGGCCCAGGCGCCGAGCGGCGCATATTCCAAGGCGCGGCTTCCGCCCGTGCTGCCGCTGCGCCAGCTCACGCCGATCAGCGGGCGTGGCAAAAGAGCGAAGGCTTCGCGCCAACGGCCGACTTCCGCCGCATCGGAAACGAGGTAGCGGTCCGGTTTGGGGAAATCCTCGATGCGGTTGCGCAGGATGCGCGGCAGCGTTCCCATTTCGATGGCGGCGTTCGCGCCGCCTGCCGCCTTGAGCCAGCCATAGCGGGCCCTGGCGACACCCGCGCGCGTCTCTACGTCCCAGCGCCGCACGCCGATGGACGGAAACGAACGGGCGAATAGCTCGAGGAGTCTCGGTTCGCATTCGAGCAGAATGCTTCCGCCCTCCGCCCAAGCGCGCGCGGCCAAGCTCCCCATCATGCTCGCATACATGATCTGGTCGCCCACGCCTTGCTCGGCGGTCACCAGAAGGCGGGTGCGCTTGAGCGTCACGCCGTTCCAGCGCGCCAGACCGTGATCCGGCACTGGCACCTTCCCCGGAATCTTAAAACGAGCGGCATAATCGCGCCAGCCCCGTTTGAGATCGCCGTTTAGAAGATCGAACATGGCGCGGTTGAGCCGCGCTTGGGCGTTGGCCGGATCGGCCTTCAGCGCGCGGTCGTATAACGCCAAAGCCTCTTCGCGGTTGCCTTCGTCGGCCGCCAGCTCGGCCAGATTGCCGAGCGCGGCGGCGTAATTCGGTCGGCGCGCAAGTGCCTCGCGATAATAGATGGCGGCACGCTCTCGATCGCCCGTCTCGCGATAGGTCGAGCCCAGCGTCAGCCAGAGTTCCGGCGCATCAGGACTTTCCGCCAGCGCCGGCTGCAACAGCGCGACGACTTCCGCGAACTGGCCTTGCGCGCGCAACAGATTGGCAAGGTTGACCACGGCCTCCAGCCGCTGCGGTTCAAGGCGCAGCACGCGGCGGTAGAATTCCTCGGCTGGCCGGCTCATGCCCAGCGCGCGTGCCGTGTTGCCTAGCGCGAAAAGCACGCGCGCGTCGTCCGGATGCGCGTTCAGCGCCTGCTCGAATTGGCCTATCGCCGGCGCAAAGTGTCCACACGCCGATAGCCTTAAGCCTTCTTTATAGGGATCGGGAAGAGGCGCGTTCATCCGTCCAATATCATGCGGAACGGCTTAATCTCGCGTTAATCACGTTGCGGGTTTAGCGCGGTATTAACAGATGTTTCTGCAAGATGGCCATGCGCCGGAAGGGTTTCCGGAAAGGGGTTCTCGCGTCATGAGCTCTTCCATCATCGCGTTGGATAATTCGACTCTGATAAATTATTGTCAGTCGAAGATATCGATGGCTTTAGCGAGGTCCAGCTCCAGCTCCAGCTCCAGTTCAAGCTCTTCGTCCAAATCGTCCTCTTCAAGCGCCACGTCCAACGATGTAGCGCCTTGGTCAACCAAGAACACTTCGGGCACGGCAGCGAAAGACGCCGAAGTGCTCTCGCTGACCGATTACATCGATACCAGCAACGTGCCTAAAGTGGCGGTGACGGACGATCAGAAGACCGAGCAGGACAATCAGAAACTTTTTTCGATCTACAAGGCCGTCACGAATCTGCAACATCTCGCCACTATGGCCTCGCGCGACGGCGAAACTTCCGGTCAGATAACGGGTCTGAACACACGCTTTCAGGACGCTCTGTCGCAGATCGAAGATTACATCAGCAACACGACGTTCAATAATTTTTCGCTGCAGAATAGCGCGGTTGGCTCGTCCATAACCAGCGCGATCAACATCGCATCCACCACATTCGGCTATACGGGCAGCACGATCGCCAGCACCGGCAATATCGACTCGGCCCTCACCGGCGTCAGTTCGGACGACAGTTTCACGATTACGGTCACCAAGGGCGGAACACCGACCGACGTGAATATCGATCTATCGGGAATGACGGGAGAGCCGACGCTCGGCAACATCATCTCGTATGCCAACCAGCAATTATCCGATGCGGGTTTCTCGACGAGCCTTAAACGCACCATAACGAGTAGTAAGACAGACGATAAAGGCAAGGTGACCAACTCTTATGGCATTTCGATCTCCACCGGCGCGGGCGAAAGCGTATCGTTGTCCGGGGGCACCACCTCATCCGCGCTCTACCTTGCCGGCACCAGCGGTCTGACCGAAGCCACAACCAGCACGACGACCAAGGCAACGACTACGACAACGACCACCACAGCCCAGAATAATCAGGGCCGACTCGTTAAATTATCCGATCTGAGCGACCCGACAAGCACGTTCAGCGAGACCGTCGCCCCGACTGCGGGCAACACGACCGCGCAATCCACCGTCGTGGACCACAGCGGTAACGTCTATATGCTGGGCAATGCGACCGGCGATTTCGGTAGTCAGCTCAATCAAGCTACGCAGGACGTATACCTGACCAAGTACGATTCCGCGGGCAATCTGCTCTGGACCAAACTTCTGGGCAGCTCGGGTACGGCTTGCGGCTACAATCTTGCGATCAATCCCACCGGCGGCGTGGTGGTGGTCGGTTCCACCACCTCAGATTTGGTAAGCGGAGCGGTCGCAGACGGCAATACCGACAGTTTCGTCACCAAATACGATAATGACGGCAACGAGAAATGGACCACCCAGATTGCGACCTTGGCGGACAATACGGCCACCTCGGTCAGCGTGGATGGTTCCGGAAACATCTATATCGGCGGCCAGGTAGACGGCGTGATCGGTTCGCGGCAAACCGCTTCCGGCGGCACCGACGCTTATCTCGCCAAACTCAGTTCGAAGGGCAAGGTCGTTTCGGAGACGCAGTACGGCACCTCGAGCAGCGATAGCGTCGCGGCGACCGCATTGACGGATAGCGGCGATCTTGTCGTCGCCACCATGGAAAACGGCCATGCGATCCTGAGCAAATATGCCGGGGGAGACATCACCTCCACGCCGACCTGGACGGAAGATCTGGGCGACCTCGGTACCAAGGGGGCGATCGGCGGCATCGCCGTCACGGGCAGCAATATCTATCTTTCCGGTACGACGGCGAATTCGAGTCTGGCTTCGAATGTCGTCGAGCAGAGCTCCGGCGGACAGGATGCATTCGTCCTTAGCGTCGCCGATGAAGGCAGCAGCGCAAAGACCAACTACGTCAGCTATGTCGGCACCGCCGACAAGGAAACGGCCGGCAATCTTGTGGTCGGCACGGACGGCACGATCTATCTTACCGGCACGACGACCGGCACTTTCGATGGACAAACACGCAATGTCGACGGCACCGACAATGCGTTCGTGACCGCCCTGTCCAGCGGCGGAACCGTCGACTGGACAAAACAATATGGCGGCGTCAGCGGCCAATCTACCGGCGCGAGCCTTGCCATAGACGAGGATGGCTCCAGCGTGCTCGATGCGCTCGGTCTTGCCAGCGGCGCGATAAGTACGATGAAAAGCTCGGGCAATCTGGAGACCGCGACGACACTGAGAGCCGGCGATAATTTCAAGATCGAAATCGATACCGGCTCGTCAACCAGAACTGCCACTATCACCATCGCTGACGGCGAAACGATGAAATCGCTGGTGGATAAGATCAACAACGAGCTCGGTGACTACGGTACGGCCAGCGTAAAATATTCAAGTGGCGGAAAGAGCTTGAAGATCGAAGCCGGTTCGGGCACCGCGCTTACGCTTGTTGCAGGCGCCGGCGATTCCGATGCACTGGCGGGGCTCGGGCTTTCCGCCGGAACCTTGACCGACGGAACGGTGAAAAGCTCGGCTTCGTCGAACAAAACCACCTACGGCCTCGGCCTGGATTCCAATACGGAACTCACCAGCACCACCGCTGCCGCCGCCGTTGCCGTCAAGCTCAAGACCGTATTGAGCTCGATTCAAAGCATCTATCAATCGACAAATTCCACGTCCTCGACGGCCAGCACTTCGACGTCGACATCATCGTCGTCATTGTCGAACGCTCTGTCCAATTATTATAATTCGACGAACACGAACGGCACAGTGGCGTTGAGCCTGTTGGCCTGAGAACTCCCGCATCTTGATCTTGCGCTACCGGCGAACGGCTGGGGCGGTTCCTATGCTTTACACGATCTTGTTGTAAACCATCGCGGCAGCGTGCGGGCGCGCACGGGAGGCAGCCGGCGCATAGGTGCACATCGGTGCGCAGCGGCGTTCGACTTCCTCGGCCACGGCCTTGACGATGCCTTCGCTGGCATTGCGCACGCTGGTGAGAAGGCGGGTGTGCAGCGCAAGAACCTCACGGAACCGTGCCGTCGTGTCGAAGAATTTCCGGCGCAGTTCGCTCGGCGCCGCCTTGGCGCGCGCCGGATCGAGCCCGGCCGCTTCACGACCGTACATCGCCGACAGGCGCTGAATCTCCGGTTCGATCGTGCGCATCTCCTGCGGCCGGCCCGCCTTGAGGGCTTTGATATCCGCTTCGAGCGCGCCGATCAGCCGCTCGGCCATCGCGATCAAAAGCTCGATTTTTTGCCGGTCGGAAGTCACTGGACCGTTTCCTGCGTCTTGAGAAGCTCGCGCTTGACGGACGCAGCAATCCCGATGCCGCCTTGCGCCGCGATCTGCTTGCCGTATTCGTCCAGCATCAGCGAGCGGAACATCTGTTCGCCTTGGCCGCCGCCGAACGGTCCGTCGGTGGAAATACCGTCGAACATCTCGCCGAGGAACTGGGAGAGGAAAACGCCTTCGAAATCCTGCGCCGCCTGGTTCGCCTTGGCGACATCGGCCGTCGGCCGCGGCGCCTGGATCGGCCCCGACTTGGCGATGGCCATTGCGGTCTGGATGTCGACGCCGGCGTTCATCCGATCACCTGGATGTCCGCCTGCAAGGCGCCGGCGGCCTTGATCGCCTGCAGGATCGAGATGATGTCGCGCGGGCCGACGCCAAGCGCGTTCAATCCGTCCACCAGGTTCTGCAGCGCAACGCCCTGATGCAGCACGGTCATCTTGTTGCCTTTGCTGTCGTCGATCTGGATTTGGGTGCGCGGAACGGTGGTCGTGGTGCCGGTATTGGAGAAGGGCGAGGGTTGACTCACTTGCGGCGTCTCTTCGACGCGGATGGTCAGATTACCCTGGGCGATCGCGACCGTCGAGATCCGCACGTCGGCGCCCATGACGATCACACCGGACTGTTCGTCGATAACGACCTTGGCAGGCTGGTCGGGATCGACCTTAACCTGTTCGACGTCGGTCAACAGGCCAACCACGCCGCTCGGATAGCTTGTCGGAACCTGGAGATCGACGGTGGCCGGGTCGGTGGCTTCCGCAATCTTCGTTCCCAGATAGGCGTTCACGGCGGCGGCGATGCGCGTGGCCGTGGTAAGATCGGGATTGTGCAGCGACAGCTTCAGGCTGTGTTCGCTGGACAGTTTGAAGCTCACTTCGCGTTCGACGATCGAGCCGTTGGAAATGCGTCCCGCCGTCGGCACGCCGCGCGTCACGCTCGCGGCGTCGCCTTGCGCACTGAAACCGCCGATGGCGACCGGTCCCTGGCCAAGCGCGTAGATCTGACCGTCGGCGCCGAACAGCGGCGTCACCAGCAAAGTGCCGCCCTGTAGACTCTTGGCGTCGCCCATCGCGCTGACGGAAACATCGATGTGCGTACCTTGAGCGGCAAATGCCGGCAGATTTGCCGTCACCATCACGGCGGCGACATTCTTGGTCTGCATCGTGGTGCCGCGCGTGTTGACGCCCAGCCGCTCGAGCATGGTCTGAATGCTTTGCTGGGTGAACGGAGCGTTCTTCAGAGAATCGCCGGTGCCGTTGAGTCCGACCACCAGCCCGTAGCCGACCAGCATGTTGTCGCGGATGCCCTGTACGTCGACCAGATCCTTAACCCGCGAAAAGGCGGAGGCCGGCTGCATGGCTACGACGGCGGCAAAGGCAGCGACAAGGATGGTAATAAGGTGTGGCTTGCGGGGCATAGGACTCGCCGGACAGGTTTCCCGGGTATCTCCTTGCCAGTTCCATGCCGGGCCTCTGAAATAATTTATTCAATGAATTCAATTAGTTATTTGACGTCAAAGACCCTCTGCGGGGCTCACCCGGCAAGTTTTTCCCGGCAGCTTTGAACCAGCCTCTGCAACCGCCGGCGGCACAAAGCGCTGTGGTATTTGCGATTTGCCCCTATGCTCGGCCTTCTGATTTGTGCGGCGAAAGGTGACGCGTTGCACTGCAAAGAATGCTGTAGGTTCGCGGCGAAAAAAGCAGGACTGATGAACGATGGCGAGTGAAAAATTCAAAGATTATCAATTGGTTATCCTACGGCACGGCGAGAGCGAGTGGAACAAGAAGAACCTGTTTACGGGCTGGCGCGATGTCAAGCTGACCCAGCAGGGCGAAGGCGAAGCGCGCGCCGCGGGGCGTACGCTGAAAGACGACGGGTTCGATTTCGATCTCGTCCATACCTCATTGCTCAGCCGGGCGATCAAGACGATGTGGCTGGCGCTCGAGGAAATGGACCTGATGTGGCTGCCGGTAAAAAAACACTGGCGGCTGAACGAGCGCCATTATGGGCGCCTGCAAGGCGCCAACAAGCTGGAAGCGGTGCAGGAATTCGGCGAAGCGCAGGTCAAGATCTGGCGCCGTTCCTATGCGACGCCGCCGCCGCCCGTGGACCTCGGTTCGCCGGATTTTCCCAAGGCCGACCGCCGCTACGCCGACGTTGCCGAGGCCGACCTGCCGCGCAGCGAAAGTCTCAAGGACGTGCTGGGGCGCGTCATGCCCTATTGGGAACAGGCGATCCTGCCCGACCTCAAGGCGGGCAAGCGCGTTCTCGTTGTCGCTCACGGCAATTCTCTGCGCGCGTTGCTCAAATACCTCGAAGGCGTGAGCGATGAAGCCATCGTGGATGTCGATCTGCCCACCGGTATTCCAAAGGCCTACAAATTGAATGCGGCGTTCCGGGCGGACGACGCGCGGTTCCTGGGAGATCCTGCGGAACTTGAACGGCGGATCAACGTCGTCAAGGCGCAGACCAAGACGGCGTGAGCGCCGAGGACTCGTACAATGGAATGAAGCGGAGGATTCCTGCCGCTGTTGTGATGGCCGCCATCGCCGCGATGTCGCTTTGTGGAGCAACAAAAGCCCCTGTGCCGCGTCCGCGCCCCAAGCCGCCAGCGGCGGTGCAACCTGCGCCGCCCGCGTCCGACGGCGTGACGGATCTGAGTCACGCCATTCCCCTCAAGGCGATTTCCGGGCAGCCGTCCACGGAAACGCAGTTTCGTGTGCTTAACGAGGAAATCGCCAAGGACAAGCCGGCCGTCGCAGTCGCAAAAACCACGAGTGAAGATCTGGCACGGCAGGCTGAGTTGCTCCAACGCAAGCTGGTGGTTACGGCAGCGCGCGTCGTAGCTTTGGAGAGCGAGAAGGTGCGGCTCGACAGCGACATCGTCCGGCTGACGGCGGAGGACAAACGTTTGTCGAGCGGCTTCGCACGCGATCGCGTATCCGTGGCGCGGCTGCTTGCGATTCTGGAACGGCTGCAGCACGACATGCCGCCCGCGATTGCGCTGCGGCCGGACGACGCCTTGTCGGCGGCGCGCGGTGCGATGCTGATCGGCGCCTCGTTGCCGGAGGTTTACGGTCGGGCGGCGACGCTTTCGCGCCGGCTGGGCGACTTGCGGCGGACCAGAATCGCTTTGATCGACAGGCGCGCCGCAGCGGTGAAGAACGCCGATACGCTCGCGCAATCGCGCGTCGAACTGGATCAACTTCTCGCGATGAAGCGACTGGAAGCCGATGCCGCACAGACGCGCTACGGCGATCTTAAGCGGCGGCTCGATATCGTCGCTTCGCAGAGCGCCAACCTTCAGGTGCTGCTACAGAGGGTCGCCGCGCTGCGCGCCGCGCCTGCGACACAAAATGTCGTTACGGTAACGGCCCAAAAAGATGCCGGCGGAGGGCTCAAGCGGGGCACCCTGCTTACGCCGGTGGTAGGCGAGCCGACGCCGGGGGGGCTCGATGGCGTCGGAGGGTCAGCTGCCCCGGGACTGACGTACGTCACCGCTCCGGGTGCGCAGGTCATTTCCCCAGCGGATGGCACAGTTCTTTTCGCCGGTCCTTACCATAAGAGCGGGCAAGTCTTGATCTTGCAATTGGCCGACGGCTACGATGCGGTGTTGGCAGGGTTGGATCGCCTCGAAGTGCGCCCCGATAACCATATCCTCGCCGGGGAGCCAGTCGGTGCGATGTCTAAGTTTGGCCTTTTACCTAGGCTGTATTTTGAACTGCGGCAAAATGGACGCGGCATCAATCCGGCGCCCTATATGACCATCGCGTTGAGGAAGGCAAAGAGATCATGAAGCGTTTCGTTTTCGTCCTGCTGGGTATGGGAATGGGCTTCGCTGCCGCAGTCGGCCTGCTGCCGCCTGCGCAAGGCGCCAACAACATGGCGGCCTATCGCCAATTCGATCTCTTCAGCGAAGCCTTTGAACGCGTCCGGGCAAATTATGTCCGCCCCGTTCAGGACAACGAGCTGATCAACGGCGCCATCGAAGGAATGGTGTCGAGTCTCGATCCTCATTCGAGCTTCATGGATGCAAAGAGCTTCGCCGATATGCAGATTCAGACCAAAGGCGAATTCGGTGGCATCGGTATCGAAGTGACGATGGAAGACGGGCTGGTCAAGGTGATCTCGCCGATCGACGATACGCCTGCGGCCAAGGCAGGACTCAAGACCGGAGATTTCATTGCGGCCATCGACGGCAACACCATCCAAGGCATGGCGCTCAACGACGCCATTGACAAGATGCGCGGCCCCGTCGGCACCAAGGTGACGCTCACGATACTGCGTAAAGACGAGAAGAAGCCCTTCGACGTCTCGCTCAACCGCGCCGTCATCCACGTCGACAGCGTCAAATGGCATCGCGAGGGCGACATCGGATACATCCGCCTCAGCGCCTTCAACGAAGAGACGGCCAGCGGGCTCGAAAAGGCCGTGCGCGAACTCAAAAAACAGGTTGGTCCTTCGCTCAAGGGCTACGTGCTCGACATGCGCAACAATCCAGGTGGCTTGCTCGACCAGGCGATCCAGGTTTCCGACGATTTCCTAAGCTCGGGCGAAGTGGTCTCCACCCGCGGCCGCCATCCCGACGATACGCAGCGCTACGACGCCCGGCCCGGCGATATCACCGAAGGAAAACCGGTTGTTGTGCTGATCAACGGCGGAACGGCCTCGGCGTCCGAGATTGTCGCCGGCGCGTTGCAGGACCATCGGCGTGCCATGATCTTCGGCATGACCTCGTTTGGCAAAGGCTCGGTGCAGACCATTATTCCGCTCGGCGAAGGCGGCGGTGCGCTCAGGCTGACGACCGCGCGGTATTACACGCCGTCCGGCCGCTCGATCCAGGCGGAAGGTATCGTTCCCAATATCGAAGTCGCACAGGGTGCCGAACAGGACGAACCCAAGATCGAACGGCCTAGCGAAGCCGATCTGCCGGGCCATCTTGCGCCGGAAGCCGCGGCCGCGAAAAAGTCGGCTATACCGGTCATCCGTCCGGCCCAAGGCAAGAAATACGACGATTTCCAGCTTGCCTACGCCCTCGACTTTCTGCACGGCAAAGTGGCGATGGCCGCAGCCAAGTCGCCCGCCACCAGATAGGCGGAAATCGCGGCCGTTGTTAACCGGGGCGTAACCATGTTCGCCCTTAGCATGCGGTCATGGCCACGAGCAGCATGACCGGGGACGATCCCATTCGGGGCGTACGCCGTGGGGCGCAATTGCTTGCGCTTGCCTATCTTCTGGCGTTCGTTGCGCTTGTAGCGCTCGCCACCGCGATTGGTCTTTTCGGCGATCCACGCGCGGGCGATCCCGTGGTACGCCTGGATCTGCACCTGCGCCATGTCGCACACGCGACTCCGTTTGCGGCGGCGCACGAGACACCGGCGCAGCCGGCCAGCCAACCTCCCGGAACTGTGACGCTGCCGCCCGAAGCACTACCGGCCGAACAGGCGCCACCCGTCGCGACGGGGCGCGTGCTCATCGCCGATCCCGCATTGATCGAAAAGACGCCGCAAGGCCCTTTGCCGCGTATCGCCGACGACGGCACGCCGCCCATGCGCGCCTATGCTGCACCGGCCATCTCCGCCGGCAAGCCACGCATCGCCATCGTCATCAACGGACTGGGTATCAGCGCGAAGTCCACAACGGCGGCTCTGAACGGGCTGCCGGCCGGCGTCACGCTTGCCTTTGCGCCCTACATGAGCGACGCGCCGCGCTGGGTCACGCTCGCGCGCCAGAAGGGGCATGAAGTGCTCCTGGAAGTTCCGATGGAGCCCTACGATTTTCCGGACAGCGATCCGGGGCAGCACACGCTGCGCGCCGGCGCCGGCGAAGATGCCAATACGCAGCGCCTGGTCTGGGCCCTGACACGATTCACCGGATATACCGGCGTAACCAATTTTCTCGGCGGCCGGCTGCTCTCCGACGCGGGTGCGCTCGAGCCGGTGCTGACCTATCTGACGCGGCGCGGCCTCTTGTTCTACGACAACGGCTCGGCGACGCATTCGGTGGCGCCCGATGTCGCCGCGCGCGTCGGTGCGACGTTCGCACAAGCCACAGTCTCGATCGACACGATCCAGGCTGCCATGGAAATCGATCATCGGCTTTCGGATCTCGAAACGACGGCGCGCGCCCAGGGCAGCGCTTCCGGTTCCGGATTTCTTTATCCGCTCACCATCGATCGCGTGAACAAATGGGCCCAGGGATTGTCGGGCAGGGGCTTTGTTCTGGTCCCCGTATCGGCCATAGTCTCCCAGTCCAAACGGTAAATTCTCCATGCCCCATTCCGGGTCGAAGCCCGAAGATCTGCCTTATCGGCCGTGCGTCGGAATTATGCTGATCAATCGCCACGGACAGGTCTTTGTCGGCCGGCGCATCGATCAGACGGTGGAGGGCTGGCAGATGCCGCAAGGCGGCATCGATGGAGACGAAACGCCAGCCGAGGCGGGGCTGCGCGAGTTGAAGGAAGAGATCGGCACCGACAAGGCCGTCATCCTGCGCGAGATGGACGACTGGCTGTCCTACGATCTGCCCAGGCATCTGGTCGGCGTGGCCCTGCGCGGGCGCTATCGTGGACAGAAGCAGAAGTGGCTGGCGATGCGCTTCACCGGCGACGACAGCAACATCGACATCAAGACGCACGAGCCGGAATTCGCGACCTGGAAATGGCTTTCCATGGATGCACTGCCGGACCTCATCGTCCCCTTCAAACGCGACACCTACAAGAAGGTGATTGCAGCGTTCCACGATCTGGCAAAACCGCAGGCATAGACTCTCGGTGCAGCCCCCGCTTGCGCGCCGCAAATGGCGGGTTACCGGCCGCTCAAACGCAACGCATCAGCTTCCGTCTTGCGTCATTTCCAGACATCGCGATCCTGACATGTCAGTGCGTTGGCGCGGAATCATAGATCACGTGATGTGGGCTGCCGCGGGCTTGCTCGAATGTGATGTGCAGGAACCTGTAATCTCCAATGTACCAAATCAGGGTGCTGTCGGTTTTCCATCCGAGTCTCGTGCCGTCATCTCGCGATTCCGCTGGGTTGGGCTTTCCGTATTGAGTAAAAAGCTCCTTGCGGACTTGAAGGTAACATGGTGCTGGACTGTCTATAGTTTCCATGATGATGGAATCAAGCCGGTCATTGGTGAATTCTGGGAAGACCTCGAAACTGCATCCGTCATAGCGGTAAGCGGTCATGCTCTGTCCGCCCCATTCCCTTTTCTTAAACGGATAGAGAATTTGCACTTCTGCAAGCGTCATTCCCCACCGTAGTTTTCCCAGGCCCAGCACAACATCCCACTGCGGCTCGTCGGCAGCCAGACATGTTCCAGCAAGAGCGATGAGCACCGAGGCTTTTAGTAGGCCACGTAGCATGATTGCCCCTCTGATTTTCCCAAGGATACCACGCCCGATCGAATTTGGCTTTACGGCGCATTCCCGCCGAATGGCGAACGGGGGCATCAAAGCGGCCGTCTGCAACGACGCTGCCGATTGTCGCACGGACTTGATCGCGCCAATGCCAATTCCCATCTCCCATCGGTGTTGTCGCAGGAGGAGAAACGAGGAATCGGATTCAAAAGAACAACGAAAAAACGTGCAGGGATACCCCCCACCCCCCTCGGAAAGTCGAAAACAAATAGATGTGGTCCAGGGGAAAATGCAGCCCAACATATTGGGGCAAGAGTGTCGTGGAGTGCGCGGACGTCTCTAATCCGACGCGATCTTGCGGTTCTGAATATCTTTCATGAACGTCTTCAGCGTGTCGATGGAAGCGACCTGGGCGGCCGCGTCGCGGAACGCCAAGCCGTGCATGTCGATGCGCTGGGTGACGACGGCGAAGGCGCTGGCGTCCGCTGTGCCTTTCATCTTGGCGGTGTAACGATCGCGGAGGCGCTCAAGGCTGGCCTCGTCGTTGGCGAGCGAGTAGGCAACTGCGGCGCGCATGGTTTCCTGGCGGTCTTCGGCCGAGAGCGGGGCGGCGTCGCTCCATTTCGTGCCCAGCGCCTCTTCTGCCTTTTGACCGGCCACGGCCCAGTTGCCGCTTTCCCAATAGATGTCGGCTCTCATCCTCACCGTGTCGGGCAACTGATCCACGCCGATGAGATCGAGCGCCTGATCCCATTTTTTTTCGGCGGAGAGAGCGCGTGCTTCAAGCAGCAGGCGTTGATGATTGACATCGTCCGGCAGGGTGGAGATCTGGGTGCTGTGCAAAGTGTCGAGTGCCGCCTGGGGCTTGTGATCCATCAACTGGACCATGGCGAGCTTGGTTGCGACCTGGGCGCGCGCGACTCCCTCGAGGCGTTTGGTCACCTGGTAGTTGAGAAGGTCGGCGGCAGGACCAAGCAGATCGACAGCCACCAAACGGTCCGCCATGCGCCGGATCATCTCATCGCCATCGGGCCCGATGGGTGTCAGCTCGATGAAATCGTAGAACATCGACAGCGCCTCCACCGGCGGCATCGAATCGGCTTTTCCCTTCAGATAGAGATCGACAAAAGCCGCGCGCATGTCGTCTTGCGCTTTGCCCGCCATGTCGTCGCTGGGAAAGTTCTCGGAGGCGATGCGCAATGTCCGCAATCCTTCGCGCCAGCTTTTCTGCGCGAAATAGAGCGAGGCAAGTTTGCGCAGCGTCTTCAATTCCAGAAGGTCGCCGCGCCAGCGAAAGCGCAGCCGTTCCAATGCGATGATGCCTTTCGACGCCGGCATGGTCCCCGCCGCGAAGCCGACGGAGATGCGATAATAAATAGCCTCGGCCGCGGCATGCTCGTCGCCGCTGTTCTCGAGCGCAGCAAACAAGGCATTGGCTTCGCCACGACGGTTCTCGGCAGCGTAAAGACGTGCGCGCGCCAACTGTGCCTCGAGCGTCAAGGACTTTTCCAGTGTGTGGGGAACCCGCGCGAGCTGCGCGTCTGCAATCTCCAGACGGCCTTGCCCCAGCGCCGCATCGGCATCGGCGATGCGCACCAGCGCCTGCATTTCTGGTTCATAGCGGCCCAGGACCTGGTTGGCCCGGGCGAGATCGGCGTGCGCCGCGTCCCAGTTTTCCATGGCCGCTTCGATCAATCCGCGCCAAAGAGCGGCATGGCGATCGGCGTCGAACTGGGCGCCGGCGATGTCGTTATGGGCATCGCGATAGCGGCCCATTTGATAATCCGCCGCGGCGCGCATGGTCTGCAACTGCATATCGCTCTGCAGGGCGGGATCGGCGGCTTGTATCGTATTGATGAGGCCGAGCGTTTCGGCGGCGAAATGATTGGCCAGATAGAACTTCGCCAGCGCCAGACGCCCGCGGTTGGCATCTTGCGGATTCAGCCGCGCCGTTGCGGCGCGCACGCGCCGCTCCGTGGCCAGAAACGTTCCACCGGAGATTTTCTTCCAGGCCGCGAAATCGAGGAAGGACGGACCTTCGCCGCCGCGCGCCAGCGCTTCGGGCGAGGCCGCCACCGGCATCATCGGCGGCGTGAGGGACAGTCCGCCGCTGTGCGTGATCGTTACGCGCGTCGTGTCGACGGTGACGGAAAGATCGTCCACAGCGGGCGACAGCACCATGCCGGAGGCAGTCCGCAGCGCGGAAAATTCGACATAGGTGCGTTCGTCCAACATCGCCCGTCCGGCGGCGCCCGGAATGACGATCAACTCGTCCCCGGCAACCGGGTCGACCAAGCGCACCGCTTTTGTCGATCCGGGCAGGAGCGTGGTCAGCGAGGAATGAACGGGGTCATCCTGGTTGCGTGAAAAGCCGATGGCGATCGCATTCGAATTCGCTTGCGAAGCGATGAGAACGTTCAGGTTGGAGCCATCGGCCCGTGCCGCGATCTGCTGCGGCTGCTTGAGCGTTATGCGAAGGACGGAAACGTCGGGCGTGTATGCCGCATCGACCTCGGAGGGAAAAGAGCCCAATTCGGCCTTCAGCTTCGCCGCATTCAAGGGCGCCGCATTCTGCAGCACGATCCAGGCGGTCAGCCCGCGTATGAAAACCGCTGAACCACGCCGGCCGGCACCGGGAAAATTCAGCGCGGCACCATCACGAATGAGCTTGCTGTTGGCGTCCTGGATGTCCGGGGTGGACGGAGGCTGTGCTGCGGGCGTGGTGGCACTTTGCGCCGGTGCTGCGGTCGGAGGAACCGTGGGCGGCGGTGCAGGCTGCTGCTGCGGCTTGGGTTCGGTCAGCTTGGCAGGTGCAGCCGTGGCAGACTTCGCCGGCGTTGGCGTGTTCAGCTTCGCCGCGGTCGCTGCGATCGATTGCGCCTGCGCCGGGGTGATGGCGCTGGTGACTTTGCCGCGCGGCGCCAGCGCCGTGATGGTCGGCTTTGTGGTTCCCGGCGGCTTGTAGGCATCGGCATCGGTCTTCGGCGCCAGCACATCGACCACGATATGTGTGCCGTCGCGAAAATCGTGGAAGCCGGAAGCGGAATCGGTTTCGAGTTCGACGACAGTCCCCTTGTTCTCGATGCGCCAACCGGCCGCCTTCACCCAAGGTGGCGCCTGGCGCTGAAGAGCGGAGAAATCCGGATTAACTTGTGCTTCGAAACGCACCGTCAGATGCCCCGCGCCCGGAAACACCGCGTAGGGAACGTTGCGCGACCAATCGAACACGATGCGCGTAAAATTCTGATAGGCGCCCGCGCGCACCTTGAGCGGTTCCAGCTTGGCGACATCGACGGCTTTGGGGGCTGGCGGTGGTGGCGGCGGCAAGTCCGGCGGCGTGCCGGAATAGCTTGCTGGCATGAGATCGACGGCGATCTTGCCGGATGCAGCAGAGCTGTGGACGCGTACCGGCTGGTTCAGGGCGAAGCGAAAAGTCTTGCCGTCGGCGTCCGCCCGAGCGCTGGCGATGTAACCGGGCAAAGCCTGGGCGATTGTCGCCGCCGCGATCGCGACCTTGCGATCGAAGGCGATGGTGAGGACTGCGCCGGTAGCTTGCGCACTGGCGTGAGTGCCCCCGTCCAATGCGAACAACAGCCGGGCATATCCGTTTGCCGTGGAGGCGGTGACTGAATCGGCCGCAGCCGCCGGGCGCATAAGAAAGGCACACGCAAACACCGCCGCCACGATGGCGGAACGAAAGAGCTTCTGTGCGCTTAGTCCCTTCATTGCAGACCTTTATCGCCCCGGAGCGGTGCGCTGGACCCTATCCATTTTTTCCATTGGCACCTGCTCCCGGCGCGGCGGTGGCCGGAGCCGGCGTCGCGCCCTGGCTTGTTGCAGGTAGGGGCGCCGCGGCCTGCGTTTGTCCGGGCTGCGCTGGGGGCGCCGCGGGCGCTGCGGGTGCAGCAGCTGGCGCCGCAAGGTCGGGGAGCTTCAGTCGGCCGGCCAGCTTGACAGTGAGTTTCTGGGCGGCGTCCGGGTTCATGGCAGCGAGAATCGGCGCCAGAACATCGGATTTCAGGGCCTGCGCAACCGGAACCAGAACGTCGTCGGAAAGACTGTTGAAGATGCGGGCGGCATCCTTGGGCTTCATCGCAGAATAGGTTTTCACCAACGAAGCGATCTGCCTTTCTTGCTCGGCGTCGCGCTGGCCCAGAAGCGTCGCGATCTGGTCCTGCAACTGCTTGAGCGAGGCGATCTTGCCGTCCACGCGGCTTTCGGCGGCCGCCAACACGTTGGCGCGCATGGCAAGGTCGGCTTCGCGCGCATCGAGCGCGGCACGGCGCTTGGAAAGGCTAGTCAGCACGTCCACTTCCGCGGCGCTGGAAGATTCGCTTTCGTCTTCCGCGATGTCCTTTGCCGGCGGCGCGGTGTCCTGTGCGAGGACGGCTACATCGCCGCTTGGCGCCTGTTCTTGCGCCCAGGCTTCGCGCACCAAGAGTTCGCCTTTCAAGGCGAGCAGCGTGGCGGTCACGACGATGACCGCGGGCAGAAGCCGGATATGCTTCAGGACAGATTTCATCGTACGGCTTTCAACGCCTCGAGACGGTGCATGACGCTGCCCGAGGGAAGATTGGACGAGGGCTTGGCTGCGCGGTCGAAACGCTCGGCGATGCGTTCGCCGGACGAGGTCATGAGCGAAAGCTCGTCGGCCAGGGCGCGGCCGCGTTTGAGGCGATCGTCAAGGGTTTCCGCGGCATGGGCGGCAGCCGATTTGAGCGCGCGCAACGAGGCGCCCGCACCCGAGATCGCCGCATCCAGTTCACCGATCATGGTTTTCAGGCCTTCCTGGCCTTTGCGGACGGCCGCAAGCCGGCGTTCCAGCACGATGCAATAGACGAGCGTTGCCGCCAGAAGGGCGGTCAAGGTCAGCTCGAGGGCGAAGGCGATGGTCATGGTGTTTCCCCCTTAGAGTGCGCGCGACGCGTCGGTGCGCTCGATGGCTTCTTCGACGCGCACGGCGACCGAGGATCCGGCGCGCCCCATGCGGCCGCGCAGCAACGGCACGCCGCGGCAGCGCAGTTCGATCTTGGAATCGGGATTGGCGTTGAGCATCACGGTCTGGCCGATTTCAAGGTTCATGATTTTCTGAAGCGGCATGATCTGCTCGTCGAGAATGGCATCGATCTCGACCCTGGTGGACCACAGCTCGGTGGCGAGATGGCTCTCCCAGATGGAATCGCGGCCGAATTTCTCGCCCATGAACTGTTGCAGCAGCAGTTTGCGGATCGGCTCGAGCGTGGCGTAGGGCAGCAGCAGTTCGGTGCGCCCGCCGCGGTCTTCCATGTCGATCCGCAGCTTGACCAGGATGGCCGCGTTGGCCGGCCGCGCAATGGCTGCAAAGCGCGGATTGGTCTCCAGGCGGTCGAGCTGGAAATTGACCGGCGCCAAGGGTTCAAAAGCCTGGGACATGTCCTGCAGAATGACTTCGATCATGCGCTGGACCAGCGTGCGTTCGATCGTGGTGTAGGGCCGCCCCTCGATGCGCATCGCCGAAGAACCACGCCGCCCGCCGAGCAGCACGTCGACGATGGAATAGATCAGGTTGGAGTCCACCGTGAACAGGCCGTAATTGTCCAATTGCTCGGCGTGGAACACGGCGAGGATCGCCGGCAGCGGAATCGAGTTCAGGTAGTCGCCGAACCGGATCGACGTGATATTGTCGAGGCTTACTTCAACATTGTCCGACGTGAAGTTGCGCAGGCTCGTCGTCATCAACCGGACCAGCCGGTCGAAGACGATTTCCAGCATCGGCAGACGCTCATAGGAAACCAGCGCCGAATTGATAATGGCGCGCACGCCGGATTTGTCCTGAAGCTGGTCGCTGTTGACGTCGAAGCCGAGAAGAGAGTCGATTTCCTCCTGGTTGAGGATGCGCTCCGCCGGCCCGGCGCTTGCCGAGGCGGCTTCAGCGGTCTCGACAGGGACCGGCAGTTCGGCAGCCGGTTGTTCAGCTTCGGTCTTTTCGATTTTGTCGGCCATCTTTTCTCTGTGGTCCTACTGAACAATCATTTCTTTGAGGAGGACGTCGCGCACGTGATAGGGCACGGCGGCGACGTTGATCCGGCGCAACAATTCTTCCTTCAGCCGCATGATGCCGGCCGAACCCTTGATGTCGTCGACGCGTAGTTCGCGCAGATAGCCCTGGAACTGATCGACAATGCGCGGCCGCAAGACGTCCATGCCGGCTTTTTCGTCGGCGGAGGTGAGTTCGAGCACCACCGAGAGCTTGAGATAGGCGGGCGTGCCATCGGCCGTCTGGATGTTCACGATCAAATCCGGCATGTCGTAGAAGGCGACTTGGGGCGGCGTGATCGGCCCTTGCGCCGCCGCGGCTGTCTTGTCCTGGCCGCTCGCGTCCGAGCCACTGAAGACAAAGAAATAGAGCCCGGCGCCGATTCCGATCAGCAGCAGAAGCAGACCGCCGCCGCCGATCATCAGCAGTTTTTTGTTGCCGAGGACTTTCTTAACAAATCGTTGCTTTGGAGCGGCGTCCTGCTCGCCCTCCGGCTTCTCTTCGCCGTCTTCGGCTTCTGCCGTCTTGTCTTTGCTCGCCATCGCCTTCTGCGTCCGCTGCGGGAAACTCAGGCGACGTTATGCCGACGTGGTTAAGAAGAGGTTCAAATTGTCCCTCCAATGCGGTCAACGGCAGACTTCACCCGGCAGACATTGCCTGGCCCGGTGTTGGACGTCCGTAAAAAACCGCGGAACCGCGGACATTGCGAATGGCACACGGCCTGCAACCGAGGAAGTGGCCAAGGACCAGAAAGGATCCCTGCCCTATGGACAATACGCTTCTTGTCAGCCTCTCACACCAGATTGCGGCCTATCGCTCGATGGACGTGATCGCGAACAACCTCGCGAACCTGTCCACTCCGGCGTTCAAGCGCGAGGCGGTGAAATTCGAGGAATTCGTGCAGCAGGTCCAGCCATCCGAGGACCAGACCGGCGCGCGGACTGTGAGCTTCGTCAAGGATACAGGCGTGGTGCGCGATCTCAGCGAAGGGCGGATGGAGACGACGCGGGCTCCGTTCGACCTCGCCATCAACGGCAAAGGATATTTCGCCGTGCAGACGGCGGCCGGCGAGCGTTACACCCGTAACGGCCATCTGGCGCTCAATGCTGACGGCGAACTCGTCACCGATACGGGCGATCCCATCCTCGGCGATGGCGGACCGATCACGATTACGGTGGATGACGGCGATGTCCACATTGCCGCCGACGGAACGGTCAGCGGCGCCAAAGGGCAGATCGGCAAACTGCGCGTCGTCGACTTCGCCAACGAGCGGGCACTGCAAAAAGAAGGTGCCAGCCTGTATGCCACCGACGAAAGCCCGACCGCGGCGGCGAACACCAAGATCGTCCAGGGTATGTTGGAATCCTCGAACGTCGAGCCGGTGATCGAGATTTCGCACATGATCGAAGTCATGCGCGCCTACCAGGCGACCGCCACCCTCAGCCAAAGCGAAGAAGACCTCAAGCGCAAGGCGATCGACAAGCTCGGCACCGTTCAATAACAAGGAGAAGAACACATGCGCGCCCTCAGCATCGCAGCCACCGGAATGCTCGCGCAGCAGACCAACGTCGAAGTCATCGCCAACAATCTGGCGAACATGAACACGACGGGCTTCAAGGAACAGCGGGCCGTGTTCCAGGATCTGCTGTATCAGAACGTCGAGCAGGCGGGCGCCCAATCGTCCGATTCCGGCACCATCGTTCCGTCGGGCATCCAGCTCGGCGCGGGCGTGCGCACGGCAGCAGTCTACCGCCTGACCGGCCAGGGAGACATGCAGACCACATCCGACCCCTACGATCTGGCGATCAACGGCGCGGGTTATTTTCGCATCCAGATGCCGGATGGCACCGACGCCTACTCGCGGTCGGGCAATTTCGCGCTGTCGCCGGAAGGCCAACTTGTGACCCAGCAAGGCTATGTCGTGGCGCCGGGGATCGCCATTCCGGCCACGGCCACCGCGGTCACGGTCAATGGACAAGGTCAGGTTCAAGCCACCGTTCCCGGTCAGACCGCGGCTCAGACCGTCGGTCAGCTCGAACTTACGCGCTTTCCCAACGATGCAGGACTCAAGGCGGAAGGCGACAATCTGTTTGTCGAAACCGCTTCGTCGGGCGCGCCGCAATCGGGGGTTCCCGGCTCCACGGGCTACGGCACGATTCAGCAGGGCTTCCTCGAAACCTCCAACGTCAATGCGGTGCAGGAAATCACCTCGCTGATCACCGCGCAGCGTGCCTACGAAATGAATTCGAAAGTCGTGACAGCCGCCGACGAGATGCTGTCCGAAACCGCCAAATTGGGAGGCTGACAATGACGCGCCTTTTGCTGTTCGCTTGGGCACTGCTTTTGTGCTGGCCCGCGTTTGCCGACGCCGGGGTTCGCATCGTCGTCCCCACTCACGACATCGCGCGCGGAGCGACGATCGCCCAATCGGACCTCACCTTCGGGATGGCCGCGGACAATGTGCCGTCGGGAACCGCGACGTCCTTCAGCGATCTCGTCGGCCTGCAATCGCGCCGTGTGCTGCATGCCGGCGAAAGCGTGCGCCTCGATGACGTGCGCAAACCAACCCTGGTCACCAAGGGCTCGACCGTGACCATGATCTTCGAAGTGCCCGGAATCACGTTGACCGCGGTCGGCCGGGCTATGAGCGAAGGCGGCGTTGGCGACACGGTAACAGTGCAGAATCCGGCATCATTCCGCCAAATCAGCGCCATCGTGACGGGTCCGGGCGAGGTGCGGGCACAAAGCGCCGGCGCCAAACTCACGCCACGTCTGGCAAGCCTTCAGCCGTAACGGGGAAATCGACACATGACCACGCGCCACCTCAAAGTCTTCCTCGCGCTCGGTGCTGCCGGCCTGTTGGCAAGCTGCAGCTCCTATCAGCGGCTCTCGGAACTGGGAGGCGATCCCAAGCTCGCGCCGATCACGGATCCAGCGCCCAAGCAGGCCGTAACGCTGCCGATGCCGCAGCCCCCGACGGAACCGCGCGGCGCGGCTTCGCTCTGGCAGCCTGGCGCGCGCAGTTTCTTTCACGATCCGCGCGCCAGCCGCATCGGCGATATTCTGACGGTCAACATTTCGGTGGCCGACGCGGCGAAGTTCTCCAACACGACCAGCCGCTCGCGTACCAACACCGACAATGCCAGTCTGACGAATTTCTTCGGCTTGGAGAAATCCTTGCCCTCGTCGATGGATCCGGCGAGCCTGGTGAAAATGGGCTCCGACACGTCGAACGTCGGAGGGGGATCGGTGGATCGTTCGGAGACCATCAATCTGACCCTGGCTGCGCTAGTCACCCAGGTTCTGCCCAACGGCAATATGGTGATCGGCGGCCATCAGCAGGTGCGCGTCAACGGCGAACTGCGCGATTTGCAGATTTCCGGCATCGTGCGCACCGAGGATATCACTAGCTCCAACACGGTCGATCTGACCCAGATCGCGGAAGCGCGCATCTCCTATGGCGGGCGCGGCACGGTCAGCGATGTGCAGCAGCCGCGGCTCGGCAGTCAGCTGTTCGATATCCTGATGCCGTGGTGAAGCCTAGCGAATGGCGAGTAGCGAATAAAAACTATTCGCTATTTGCCCTAATCGTCCCGATAGACTTTTTCGCGGCGCTCGTGACGTTCCTGCGCTTCGATCGACAGCGTCGCGATCGGCCGCGCGTCGAGGCGCTTGAGAGAAATCGGTTCACCGGACTCCTCGCAAAAACCATAGGAACCGTCTTCGATCCGGCGCAGCGCCGCGTCGATCTTGGCGATCAGCTTGCGCTGGCGGTCGCGGGTTCTAAGTTCGAGCTGGCGCTCGGCCTCGGTTGAGGCGCGGTCGGCGAGATCGGCATGCGGCACGGTTTCGGCCTGCAGGTTCTGGATCGTCTCGCGGCTTTCGCGCAGAATCTCGTCTTTCCAGCCGAGAAGCTTGCGACGGAAATACTCGCGCTGCTTCTCATTCATAAAGGGCTCGCTTTCCGACGGCTTGTAGCCAGGCGGAAGTTGGGTACCCATGTACTCTCCCATCGCAAGGTGAGCCGGTGAACGGGCCGGGGTTATAGCGGCCTCTCCGGTGTGCTTCAATCGGAATTGCGTGACGGCGTTAAAGTAAAGAACACCGGATATCAACAGGTTAAGAATAGCCGGGCGATTGAGCATCAAGGTTTACGCAACGGGGCGGGCTCAATCTATCGAATGCGACGGTGCCGCAAACATCCCGGCATCGAACGCTCGTCGTCCGACCGCAACCAGACTCAGCGGCGCAGCGACGCTACGGCCGGTGCAATCCTGCGGTCACGACGTTGGGATCGCCTGTCGCGCAATGGGTAAGCCTTGCGCTCCGACAGCGCCTCGCCCATTCGGCCAAAACGCTGAGCATCGCCAATTCGGCCGGAAAGCCCCCCGAAGCGGCCGGCGTCCAGGGGTGGACAGGGCCAAAGCGATGTCCTATATCCGCCCACCCTTCGATGGCGAAAGTCCAAGCAAAAAGGGCGATGACGCGGGGTGGAGCAGCCCGGTAGCTCGTCAGGCTCATAACCTGAAGGTCACAGGTTCAAATCCTGTCCCCGCAACCAAAATAACTTATTTTAATCAGCTAGTTACGATGAATGGCCGTCCCACCCCGGGCGGTCATTTTCGTTCGTGGCACCACCGTGGCACCACTTGGTGCTCTTATGAATGCCAAACTGAGTATGGCTTGGCACAGAACAGAAAAACGCAGACTTGAATGCCTATGCGCGCATCGGCCGACCGCTTTAGACCGCGATTCTGATTACAGATGGATGTTGTTCGGGCCTGATACCGTTGTGTGGGTTCCGAGCACTGTGATGTTGTTGGACGGCGAGGTCAGCGAGATACCGGTCTTGGCCGTGACGTTGAGTTTGTGGGTGATGATGGCGCCCGCGGTCGTCTCCGTCACGTTGCCGGCCGAGGTCAGCGTCACCACGCCGGCCGAGCCGGTCGTGGTCAGGTGACTCTTGATGGCTATGCTGTGACTCGTTGCTCCCGTTGTCTTGAGCGTGATGGTATGCGTGCCCGCGTTCACGGTGCCGGTGGTGGTCAGAAGCGCAGCATCCGTCAGGGCAAAATTACCGTTGTTGGTCGCGAATGCCCCAAGGTTGGTGATGACATTCGCCGCGTTGAGAGCGACCGCCCCGTGCGAAGACCCTGTCAGCGTCGTGGCCGTGATCTTGCCGGAGGAATTGGACGAAATCGTCGCCGCCGAGGCTAGTTTCACCGTGCCGCCATGCAGGGTGTTGTTGACGACGATGTCGTGTCCGCTGCCGGTCGTGGTCAGCGTCAGCACTCCGCTGCCCGCGTTGACCGCGCCGCTGACCGTCAGGTCGTGAGAGTCGGTCAGCGCGAAGGCGTAGTTTCCGCCCGTCGTGAAGGCGCCGAGGTTGGTGAAGGCGTTCGCCGCGTTCAGTGTCACCGCCCCGTGAGAAGAGCCCGCCAACGTTGTCGCTATGATTCTGCCCGAGCTGTTGCTGCCGATCACCCCTGCCGAAGCCAGCGTCACCGTGCCGCCCGTAAGCGTGTTGTTGACGACGATGTCGTGTCCGTTGCCGGTCGTGGTCAGCGTCAGCGCTCCGCTGCCCGTATTGACCGCGCCGGTGACCGTGAGGTCGAGCGCATCGGTGAACGCGAAGGCATAGTTGCCGCCCGTCGTGAAGGCGCCCAGGTTGGTGATGACGTTCGCCGCGTTGAGTGTCGCAGCGCCATGCGAGAACCCCGTCAGTGTCGTCGCCGTGATCTTGCCCGAGGAATTGGACAAGATCGTCGCCGCGGACGCCAGCTTCACCGTGCCGCCCGTGAGCGTGTTGTTGACGACAATGCCGTTTCCACTGCCGGTCGTGGTCAGCGTCAGGCCAGCCGTCCCTGTGTTGACCGCGCCGCTGACTGTCAGGTCGTGAGCGTCGGTCAGCGAGAATGCGTAGTTGCCGCCCGTCGAAAACGCAGCAAGGTTGTTGATGGTGTTCGCGGCGTTGAGTGTCACTGCCCCATGCGAGGAACCGGTCAGTGTCGTGGCCGTGATCTTCCCCGAGCTGTTGCTGCCGACGGTCGCCGCAGATGCTAGCTTCACCGTGCTGCCCGTGAGTGTGTTGTTGACGACGATGTCGTTGCCGCTGCCGGTCGTGGTCAGCGTTAGGCCAGCCGTCCCGGCGTTGACCGCGCCGCTAACAGTCAAGTCGCGAGCGTCGGTCAGCGAGAACGTGTAGTTGCTGCCCGTCGTGAACGCCGCAAGATTGTTGATTGCGTTCGCGCCGTTCAGCGTCACCGTCCCGTATGAGGATCCTGTCAGCGTCAAAGCCGTGATTTTGCCAGAGCCGCTCTCGGCGATCATGCCTGCGGTATTCAGGATGAACGTGCCTGCTCCGAGGTTAAGGGCGCTGTCGATCGCGAAACCGGAACCGTTGCTCGTTTCGATGTCGAGCGATGCCCCGCTGACAAGGCTGCCGCCCGCATAGAGGAAGTCGCTGCCCGAATAGCTGCCGAGCGCGGTCGGAAGCCCGTTATACATCGTTGAGGTCGTACCGGCGCCGGTAAGCAGGCGCAGATACCCACCCCAGAGATTGGCGTTCGTCACGTTCCCGGTGGGCGACTGGACATAGGTATTGGCCTTGACCGTTCCGCCGCTCACATAGGTTAGCAATTGCTGGGTGCCGGTGAGCGTGCCTGGCGCGACCAGAATGTAGTAATAGCCGTTGGCGCCGGACGAGGCGTTGCCGAGACTGGCGCCGTTCAGCAGTGCGGAGATGGTGGCTGAACTCAGCGCCGTCACGCCCGCATCGCTATAGGCATAGCCGGAGATAGCTTGGGGCGTCGTTGAATACTGCCACTTGAAATAGGGGAACAGGCCGCTTGCCCTGCCCCAAACCGACGAACTGAACCCGCTCGGCATCGCGCCTTGCAACTGCGCTGTGGTTTTGCCGGTGACATGGCCCGATTGGCTGTTGTTGTCGAGGCCGATGCCTGTGCTCTGGCCGCTGGTCTCAACATCCCAATAGCTCTTCGTAATCGTGCCGCCAGTGTCGTTCTTCCCTACCAGTCCGCCGACATCGTAGCCGAAGCTCCCGCCGCTAACCGCGCCCGTGGCATAGGCGTTGCTGATCGTGCCGTTTGTTTCGTTGAGCCCCACCAGCCCGCCGATCTCGAAGTCATTCTCGCCGCTGACCGCGCCCGTGGCATAGACGTCGCTGATCGCGCCACCGTTGTTTGCCCCCACCAGTCCGCCGACACCCCAGCTGCTGATCCCGACGACGTTGACCGCGCCCGAAGCATAGGCGTTGCTGATCGTGCCGGTTGTTTCGTTGATCCCCACCAGCCCGCCGACATAGTAGTTGTTAAGTGGCCCGAAACCGCTGATGCCACTGACTGCGCCGGTGGCATAAGCGTTGCTGATTGTGCCGTAGTTGTCTCCCACCAGTCCGCCGAGCCAGGTACCGCCGCTGACCGCGCCGGTGGCATAGGATTGTGTGATCTTGCTAATCACGGTAACGCCACCCACCGGGGCGCCGATGTAGTTTAGACCCACCAACCCACCGACATCGGTGCTGCCTCTAACTGCACCTGTGGCATAGGAGCCGCTGATCGTATCGCCATTCGAACCTACCAACCCACCGACTGCGGCGCTGTTGTTCCCGCAGATGACCGCGCCCGTGGCATGGGAATCGCTGATTGTGCCGTCGACATTATTCTCGCCCACCAGCCCGCCGACTTCGGCGGTGCCGCTGACCGCGCCCGTGGCATAGGAGTCGCTGATCGTGCTGATCACGGTTACACCACCCACCGAGCCGCCGACGTTGTACCCCACCAGCCCGCCGATATACGTGCCGCCGCTGACCGCGCCCGTGGTATACGATTGTGTGATCGTGCCGCCGAGGTAGTTTACCCCCACCAACCCACCGACATCGGTGCTGCCGCTCCCGCCGCTGACCGCGCCGGTGGCATAGGAGTTGCTGATCGTAGTGTCGTTTCTTCCCACCAGCCCGCCGACATAGTAGCTGCCGTTCCCGCCGCTGACCGCGCCGGTGGCATAGGAGTCGCTGATCGCGCCACCATTGTACCCCGTCAGTCCGCCGACAAACGTGCTGCCACTGACTGAGCCCGTGGCATAGGATTGCGTGATAGTGCCGCCATAATTATCGCCCACCAGCTCGCCGACACCGCTGCCGCCGCTCACCGCGCCTCCGACCATGCCGATATTGCGGATCGTCCCGTTCGAAAATCCGAATAAGCCGGCTAAACTGTTGGAGCCGACATTGACGGTCAGGTTCGAGATCGTGTGGCCAAGGCCCGCGAAGACACCATTAAACCCATTGCTGGAATTGCTGACGGTGCCCAACCCATCCGTCCCAATCGGGACCCAGTGCGATGTGCCAATTGCGTCAAGTGAGCTCGCCAGCGCATAGCGACCCTGCAGAGCCGCGCTGCTCGCGTTGATGGCCTGCACATTGCTCATGCTGTAAAGCAGCATGTAAGCATTGCCGTTGATCGAGAGGCTGGCGCCGGAACCCGACCCTCCGGTGAAGGAGATGCTCTTGCCGGCTGCGATGTTGTAATCGCCGGTCGTGCCCGTGCCGGTCGTCAGCGACAGCGCACCGCCGCCTGATGCCGTAATGTTTGCGTTGATGTCGATGTCACGATAGGCGCTGAGTGTGAACTCGGCCGCCGTGCTCCAGCTGATCGCGCTATTGATGATGATGTCGCCGTTGCCGCTGGCGTTCTGCACGCCCGCGCCGCTGGCGCTGCCCGCCTCGGTTTGCAGTGTCGTGTCGGTGCCTGCGTCGAGTGCGGTGTCGATGGTTACCGCCGCGGTTGCATCGACCGTCAGGTCGTAGGGATCGAGCAGCCAACTGCCGCCTTGGCCGGCATCGATCTTGGCGCCGCCGATGGACAGAGTGTGGCCGGAGGTTTCGATGGAACCGCCCTTGCCGGTGGCGCTCGTGTTCTTTGCGACGACGGTGCCGGAGACCGAGGTCGCGCCCTGCGAGACGACGCTGATGCTGCCGCCGGAGGTGCCAGAGGCATTGAGACTGCCCGCGACGGTGATGTCGCCGCTTTGGCCGCCGTCGAGCACGATCTTGCCGCCTGCTTGATGAGCGGAGGTCGCGGCGATCTCGCCCTTCATGGAGATCACGTTGGTGACCAGGTTCGCCGCGGCGCGCGCCGTCAGCATCACTGTGCCGCCGCTGATCTTGCCGTCGTTGACGATGAGGGCTTCCACCGGCTTGCCGTTCTTGCCGATGGCCGCGGCCACGACGTTGCCGTCTACTGGGAACGAGACCAGCCCATCGCCGGTGAAGTCCACTGTGAACACGTTGGAAGCGCCAAGCTGTATGCTGCCGAGCTTGGCCGTGATCGTGCCGCTGTTGGAGACTGCCGGTGCGATCAGGCCGACCATGCCGCCGGATGCGGCGGTGATATCGCCCTGATTGATAATCTGCGCGTTGGGGTTGCCGGCTTTGTCGAACTTGGCTTTGCCCGAAGCGATGTCCGCGTCCGAAGCGTCGGATGTCGTGGCGAGCAGCGAGCCGACATTCACGGTGGCGCCTTTGCCGAACAGAATGCCGTTGCCGTTGATCAGCACGACCTTGCCGTTGGCCAGCAGGCTGCCCAGGATCGTCGAGGGATCGCTGCCGCCGATGCGGTTCACCGCGATCGAGCTCGCATTCGGCTGGACGAACTTGGTCGTCTCGCCGCCCGCGATATTGAAGCTGTTCCAGTTGATGATGACGATCTTGGTCGTCTGGTCGATCTGCACGGTACTGGAGGTGGGCGCAGAGATCGTGGCCTTACCGCTCGACACCGTGCCGCCAACCGGGTTGGCGTATGCCGCCTGACCCAGCATCAGCCCAACCACCGCCGCACTCGCCAACAAACGACGTGAATAGCTCTGCAAGCCCGACGCACGACGCGCTACGCGCAGATCGATAACCATGTCTGTCTCCTGTCGCACCGCCACTCGCCTGCGACAACTACGAGTTTATCATACTGCCCTGCCGTTTTCCGGCGCTGTGTCGCCTCACCATTGTGCGAATAGGTCACAAGCTGAGTTCTTGCTAACCGCATGACAGGGAAGAATAAATTGTGAATATGGACGCTCATCGGACTTCTGGCGCGAGCGTCAAACGGCTGTATCCAAGACCCCCAGTCAACCAATCTGTTCTGAATGGGGCATTATCCGCCGGGCCGAACCAGGCATGCCATATGACTCGGCTAGCTCTCATCGGATCGATGACGAGCACCACAGCATCAGGTAATAAGCGGAAATTGATCTATTCGCGCGTGGTGAGTCGAAGCCGGTCTTTTGTCTTTCCTATCTTGCGCACTGTCCGCTTCCGTGAGTGCCGTAGTACCTTGCCTGCCGCCTGTGCGGCGATATGCGGAAGGCGTTCAGGCAATCCGCTTTCCGGCTGGCCCTCAAGTAGACCTTTGCGGGCCGCATATCTTCCATCGGATCATCGCGCCTCGTCCACATCAGAATAGCGATTGCGCGCCGCCTCGACTTTGCGGGCGTGCGCCGGATCGCGCGCGATACGTTCTTGAGCCGCCTTCATCAACGACACGACCTTGCTTTCGTCATAGTCACCAGTGGCGAGTACGGAGGCCGAGCGGGCGGCACCGGCGAGCTGTGCAATCGCTTGTTCTGTTAGCACGTTGCGCAACCCGGTGACCTTGCGGCCTATTGGAAGCATCTGTTTTGTGCCGCGAATGCGGTAGGCCTCGCTCCAGACTGGATGCATGGGCCAGCGCCGATTGTTGCTGTCAGCATTTGGAACCGTCAGGCGGCGCATATAGAGCGCTTCGGCAATTAGATCAGGCAGCGCATGCTCAAATTCGTGGGGGCGGCGGACGTTACGCTCCTTTAGGAAATCGCCAGAGAAGCGGCATTCGAGCCGCCACACGTCTCGCGGCTTGTCTTCCCATACCCATTCACCATCGAGCCCAGCTACCCAAATCGGCCAAAACCACGTCTTGCCGCTGGCCTCATCGATTTCTCGCGACTTGTCGTAAAGTTGGACTTGTAGCCCCGACTTGGACCCTATCGTCAGCGTTTGCGCTTTGCCGCCGACTGCTACTGTTTCTATGACCGACATGTGCTCGGACTTCTTCACGCTCGAATGCGCGACCACATGCTCAGAAATGCCCGGCCGCAATTGTTCGGTCAGTGGCGGGCTCCAGAAGTCAAAGCACCAGTCCGCACGGCTAATGCGGACCGCATCTGGCTCTTTCTGCATGGTGTAAGGCCGCAGGGCGGCAAACGCCCGCTCTCGCAGCGTTGCCGGGCCGTGTTCCCACAAACCGGCTGACAGGTAGCGGCAGGAGATGGTCCATTCCCGCTTGGGCGAACCAATGAAGAGTAGGAAATCATCATTTGAGAGCCGCCAGCGAAAGCCGCCCCTCGCACCAGTTGCATGTGCCTTGAAGCGTTCCCCAGCAAGGTCAAGCTCTACTGTTCCTTCTAGGTTATCAGCCAACTCGCGCGCGGCACGTTGGGTAGCGTCGAGCAGCTCCACGAATTCGACTGACGGGATAAGTCTGAATGCCTCCTGCACGCTGTCAAAGCCTTCACAGAGAAAGCGCGCGTACTCCGGGGGGCAAGGACTCAATGGGACGTTAGGGACTTTGCGCATCGCAATAAGTACACCCAATTCCCCCTGTTAGAGGGTGGGGAATTGGTAGTGCCTTTCCAGAATTTGAGTGGACGAGAACGCCCGCACGCTTCGCGTGCTGATCGTGCTACGCGCGCTCCGCGCCGGGGCCGGTTCCTGTTTTGGCGCCGGGCATGACGGGCAGGCGCGCTCACCTGAGAGGGCGGTGGGGCTCATAGTTCGCCATCTCTCCACTTCTCGTAGAGAGACTTTGGTATTCGCTGCTTGGGCGGCGCTTGAGGGTCAGCTGTCGGTGCAGGTGGCTCGCTTTGCGCGTCAAGCGCGTTCGTCGCCTGCTTCGAGAAGTTGATAAACGTCCCACACGCCGTGCAACGTGCATACTTCGTCGGTGAACGCGCGGAGGTGCGAAATTCGAGGTTGCCACCACAGGCTGGGCACTTCATCGGGCCAACACCTGGGATAGGTGTTGAGACACGTGGGGAAGGTCACTTGAAATGAGGCAAAGGGTCAGGGCCGTTGCAGGTGTTTCAACGGGGTAACTACACCTGTGGAACGGGGAGCCAGAACACCCGTTCGACAACTGAGCTTTTTCCGCCGTAGAAGAGTGAGAGGGCAGCTTTGTGGGCTGCCCTCCTTGGTGCCTTCCGGCGCCAAAAACCGTAGCGATCCGGCCAGGGCGCCACGGCAAAACTGGGTGGTCGGTATGAGGGACCATTACGCCGCGCGCCCAAAGTCAGACGTGCTAGCGCGGGATTGCTCATCAACCCATGCGACCAGATCGTCATGCCGATAGCGCACCGACCGACCGAGTTTGCAGAAGCGGGGGCCGCCGCCTCGAACTCGCCACGCCTGAAGCGTACGAACACTGAGGGAAAGAAATTTCGCGGCTTCCTGCTCATGCAGCAAGCGGGCAGCATTGCTTCCGCTATCCCTCGTCACTTCTTTGATATGCACTGGCTGACTCCCTATTCGCTTAGATCGCGAGGGAACCTCACCCAGTGCGAAACCTGAAAACAGACACAGAGAACTAAACTGTGTTTTCTGGTTACGCTATGAAACGGGACGACGATGGAACGGTTTTATAATCGGGCGGATTGTTTCTTCGTGTAACCCACGTTCAATTCCAGTCCGTTGGATCAAGGTCGCTCGCACTTTTCCAGCAGCTACTTTGAGAGACATGTCGGGTGTGATCTCGCCGTTTTTTGAGAGGGCTTTATACGCTTCGGCTATCTCGTCAGCGCGTGAGGGTCGCCCGCCGCGTCCGTCAATGTTTGTGCCGCTCGTATTTAGAGACGCCAACATTGGAGGCAGGGAACTCTTGAGGATGAGACGGACACCCTCCATCGTAAGACCGTTGCCGGTAACGCGAGAATTTCCCCAATCGACGGTGCAGGCCCACAAATCATCTGGTACGGGCACCGGCACGTCATCGGGCTTACGGCCGGCGGGGTAGCCAAAAGCCTTCAGCGTACCATCGCTCACCCACCGAACGACTTGCAGCCGCATTTGGGCGAGATAATCGGACGAACTCTTCTTTCGTGAATAAAATAAGCGGGGATGGCGCATCGTCGCTGGTGTTTTACTTGGACCGTTGAGCACGGATGATTTTGCGTAGAGTATTTGGGCATTTGACTTTGCGTTGTCTCGCTTCACTGCGTAGCGGTAGCTCTTCAGCAGTTGCTGTGTAGAGAATGGCACAGGTGTTGAGTTTAGCAGGGTTCCCCTTTTGTAGGCCTCCCTACGCCAATCCTCGTCAGTCATGGTACCACCAAGATCACTGATCTATTTTTTGGAGAGTCAACTGTTTTCATGAGTTTCGCTGGTTCGGATCATGCAACACGTTGCAACTTTGTCTCCGTTCTAGCATTCGCACCGAGCGCTTCCCCCAACAGAGCCGTCACTCGTGATGTAGCCTCTTGAAGCGGCGCGCGCGCCAAGTGTGCATAGCGCGCAGTCGTCTGTGGCTGAGTATGTCCCAACATCTTCCCCACGATGAACAGACTTTCTCCATTTGACACCGCCATAGACGCGAACGTGTGGCGAAGGTCGTGAATTCTCACGTCGTCCAATCCAGCCAGTTTCCGTATGCGTTGCCAAGGCGGCTGAAGGTCAGTGAATGGCTGCCCGGCAATCTCGCCCGCGACGACGTACGGATTTCCTCGAACCCTTGGCAGCGATTGAAGGACTACGACGGCTTCAGGGCCGAGTGGCACGGTCTTTGCGCCAGTCTTGGAGTCGGGA
>Ga0265325_10000164_pt1 | contig 46998 bp, 36 predicted proteins | sample 41420metaG_FD_202090 | JGI IMG/M metagenome (GOLD analysis project Ga0265325, IMG submission 202090) | Rhizosphere microbial communities from Carex aquatilis grown in University of Washington, Seatle, WA, United States - 4-14-20 metaG | ecosystem: Host-associated > Plants > Roots > Rhizosphere...
CGATCCCACGAGGGTTCGAACGCCCGCGCCGATCGCGACGTCAGGCAAATATCCCAAGACGCCCGTTCGGTACCCCTCGAGGAGCGCCCAGTCCAAATCCGCCCCGCCGACCCATAGCGAGGTGTTTGCGAGAAATCCGACGACGCCTGCTATCTCCAGGCCGAAAGGAAGTCCCTTGCGGACGTCGAGCGCATAAATCTGAAGAAACGAGTCGGGATTCTTGTTGACCACCGAGAATTGGTGGGTGCTCGGATCGACGGGGCCCTGCGTTCCCGCGTGCCAGTACTGCGTACCCGTCCCGTCGACGGCGTTGGCATTGATATGGGCGAAGCTCGCCTCGAAACTCAGCGCGAAGCCTCCGAACCCCGTCGTGCGCGCTGGATGAAACGCGCTCGGAGCGAGGGCATAGCCCAGTTCGCTCATGACGTTGGCCCATGCGACATTGTTCGGAAGGCACGCGAAGGCATTGGGGGAAAGCCCCGGATGGGCGTCGATGAAGGCCTGCGGGTTTTGGGCAATCGTCTGGCACGAAGTGCCGCTCGGCAGGTTCTTCGGCTCGAGGAAGAGCCGCTCCGGAGCCAGGTCCATGTCGGCTGCGCGAGCGGAGCGCGGTACGGACAATCCGGCCAATGACGCGAGGGCGAGGGCGACCTTCCAAGTGCGGCGCAAGAGGGCTCCCGTGCGTGGCGTCCGGACCGCGAGGCTACGGTTTGCGCGCGGTGAGCGTCAAGCTCGTGTCCTTCTGCGTCCCCGTATGCGATGCCTTCGGCCGCCATGCCGCGCACGTCTTCGTCGACCCCGCGCCTCCGCGCCAAGCCGCTGCCGCGGCCCCTGCATGTCGTCCTGGTCGAGCCCGAGATTCCGCCGAATACAGGCAACGTCGCGCGGCTCTGCGCGGCGGTGGGCTCGCCCATGCACCTCGTGGGCACTCTCGGCTTCCGGATCGACGAGCACAGCGTCCGGCGCGCCGGCGTCGACTACTGGCATCTCGTGGATGTCCGGCAGCACGCGGACTTCGACTCGTTCTTGACTGCCTGGCAGGCCAGCGTACCGCCGTGCAATCTGCACCTCTTCAGCGCGACCGCGACGGCAAGCTACCTCGACGCCCCCTACGCGCCGGGCGACGCGCTCATCTTCGGCAAAGAAAGCGTCGGCCTCTCGGAGGAGCTCCTCGCACGCTTCCCAGACCGGGTGGTCGGCATCCCGACCATTGGCGCCGTCCGATCGCTGAATCTCGCCAACGCGGTGAGCATCGCCCTCTACGAGGCGCTGCGGCAGCTGGGAGTGCTCGCCGAAACGTTCGTCGGTTGAACGGACGGATTCGATGGTTGCGGCGCCACCGAAAGGAGCAGCGCTCGGCGCGGCTTGGGGAGGGGCGCGAACGCGTTCGCGTATGCTCGGAATGATCCGCCCTGGTTGACGGCTTCGATGACGGCGAGCCCCTCTTGCTCCCCGCCTTGGGCGAGGATGTATTCGACCCAGGCCCACCGCGCGCTCGTCGCGCGTACGTCCGCGCGTCCCTTGAGGCCGCGACGCAGCCGGGCGAGGCGCGCGTCGACGACTCCGATGCCGGCGAAGGGCGCCCCGCCGAGGGGCGTGTTGCGCTTCGCGCAGAATGGGGCAATTCCGAGCGCGACGGGAACGATCCGCGAGAGCTCCGTCGTGAGCGCGACGCATTCGTCGACGTCGGCGTCGGTTTCGCCGGGAGTGCCGATCATCAAATAGGCCTTCAGGCGTTCCATGCCATGCTTTTTCGCGAGCTCGGCGCACCGTACGAGGTGCTTGGGGCGCGCGCGTCGCTCGAGCGTGTCGCGTATCCGTTCGCTCGTGCCGTCCATTGCCGTCGTGAGCGTGCGGTACCCGACCCGCGAGAGCGCCGCCACGAAGTCTTCGTTCGAGGCGAGCCGGTCGGGGCGCAGCGAAGAGAGGCCGACTTCACACCCCCGATCGGCCAGTGCGTTGACGATCGAGACGATTTTCGGGTGATCGCTCACCGCGGCCCCGACGAGACCGACCCGCTTCGCGTCGCGCGGGATGGTATCGAGCACGACGTCCTCGGGCACGATGCGCATTCCCCCGTTGGTGCTGCGCCGCATGACGCAATACGTGCAGCCGCGCGAGCAGCCGCGTTCCGTTTCGATGAGGAACATGCCGGAGAGCTCGGTATGCGGAGTGCGGATCGTCGAATAGGCGGGGAGCACGGCATCGTCCTCTGCGCCCACCGGCGGAAGCACGGCGTGGTGCGTGGGGACGAAGACGTGCGGGATTTTCGCGATTGCGTCGAGCTGCGCGGCGCGCGACTGGCCCTCCCGCGCGGCCCGCACGACCTCGACGGATCGTGCGTCCGCCTCGCCCACGACGATCGCGTCGACGATCCCGGCGAGCGGAAGGGGGTTGGAGAACGTGAGCGGACCGCCCGCGATCACCAGGGGGTGACGCCCGTCGCGGTCGAGGCGCCGCGGAGGGATGCCCGCGGCCTGGAGCATGCGCACGACCCCAGCGATCTCGAGCTCGTACGCCACGCTGAAGGCCAGGACCGGAAGCGCGTCGATCGGGCGCATCGATTCATAGGTGACCGGGCGTTCGGGCCGACGCGCGGCGTCCTCCTCGCACTCGTCGTCGAGAAATGCGCGTTCGCAGGCGATTCCTGGCGCGTCCATGAGCGCGCGGTAAATGCGCTGATAGCCGAGGGAGCTCATGCCCACGCGGTACGGGGACGGATAGGAGAGTGCGACGGTGAAAGGCGCTTGCCGGGAAATTCGGCCCGTCTCGTCGGCCAGGCGCCGGCGGATGCGCTCGCTGAGGATGGGAGACGTCACTCGGTGGGTAAGCAATGACGGGCTTTGGCAGGCCGCGCAAGGCGGGCGGAAAGCAAACTAGCGTTTCGCTCGAATCCGTCCCCTCCGACCGAGTTCGAGATCCGCATTGACTTCCGCGCCCAGCAGGAGCGAGAGGCTCGTCAGGTAGAGCCACACGAGCAAGACAGCGACGGCGGCGAGGCTTCCGTAGTAGAGGGCATACGACGAGACCGACACGACGTAGGCGCCAAATGCCCACGACACGACCAGCCAGCACACGACGGCCGTGACCGTGCCGGGCCAGATGCGCCGGCCATCGCGCCGCGGGCGGTCGACTGCGACCCGGTAGAAGCCGCCGAGAAGGGCCATTCCGACGGCGAGCATCAGCGTGGCGGCGACGACTTTGCCGTGCGGCGAGTGGAACGCTTGGTGGACCGCGTGCTTTGGCGCAGCCGCAGGTGGCCCCACCGTATGGTGTGGGTGATCGCGCAAGAGCGAATCGACTTCCACGAGCACCGATGCCAGCGCACAAGCGACCGCGAGTCCGAGGACGACCCAGCCGAGGGCGATCGCCCTCCTTTTCCACCACGGTCGGGGCTTGACTTGGGCCGCGCTCTCGAAGACCCGCATCAGACTCTCGAGCCCGGCCGACGCGGCCCATAAGTAGCCGGCCACGCCGAGCGGCGCGAGCGAGGACGCGCTGGCGCGAGCCATACGCTCTATCTCATCGCGCACGATGGCCTCCGCGGCGCTCGGAATCACCTCGAGGAGGGGGCCGACGAGCACGTTGACTCCCTTCGTGCGCGCCACTTGGCCCACGAAAAATCCCGCGAGAACGAGGAGCGGCACCAGACTCAAAAAGAACCAAAATGCAACCCCGGCCGAGGCGCTGAAGGCGTTGTGCGCGCTCATGGCGCGCACGACGCGCGCGGTCATGCCAAGGGCGCGCACTCGCAGTGGCCGAGCCGCCACGGGAATGGAGGTCACCATGCGCGCCGGGTGCAGGTCAACGTGACTTCTCCCATAATGGCCTGGTGCGCACCTACCCAGCCCTCGGCCTTCCCCTGGCCGCGCTCGCTTGCGTGGCCTGCGCGCCGGTCGGCGGAGGGGGCGATCCCCCGACGGTCCACGGCGCGCTCTCGGCGCCGATCCACCCGGACGCCGGGTGCCTGGTCACCATCGATTCTCCGCCGCTCATGCCAGCCCTCCACGTTCCCATTCCCTCCGACATTCAGTGGGACTCCAATCCGCCGTCGAGCGGCCCGCACTACCCCATTTGGGCCGCGTTCCAGGCGTACACGACGCCCGTGCCTCGCGGCTACTACGTGCACGATCTCGAACATGGCGCCATTGTGCTTCTTTACAGCTGCGACGACGACGGGGGATGTCCCGACGTCGCCGCGGCGCTCCAGGCAGTTTCCGACGCGATCCCCACCGACCCATTGTGCGCCAGCGAGGGGGTCCGCGTGCGCACGGTCATCACGCCGGACCCCTTGATCGACGTTCCAGTCGCTGCCGCCGCCTGGGGTTGGACGTACACGGCGGCGTGCGTCGACCTCACCACGCTCCAGGAGTTCGCGCTTCAGCACTACGGTCAGGGCCCGGAAACCTTGTGCTCTCCGGGTACCACGGAGTTCTGACTCGTCCCCTCTCGCGAGACGGGTGCGGCCGCTCCGGGTCGACAGAAGGAGGAATGCGAATTAGTCCTGGGCGTGCCCGATTTGGTCATGACCTCGACTCAGCCACTCCTCTTCACGGTCGCCTTTCGCCGAAAGATGGCCCAACTGTCGCAAACCGAGCGGCAGGAGTGGCTGGTCTCGCTCGCGCAACAGCTGCGAACCGGCGGCGGCCCAAAGGGCGCGTCGGTGCTCCGCCAGGAGATGCGCGAAGTGGCGCGGGGGTGCCGTCTGGGGCTTGCCGAGTCGATCGACCGAAACCTCGGTCCCTTCGATCAGCGTTATCTCACTGCGCTTCTGGAGGTGCCTCGCGAGCGCTTCGTGCGCCCGGAAGACATCGAGCGGAGCGCCGACGATACGCCGCTTCCTCTCGACAGCGAAGGGCTCGCGACCATCAGCGCCCCCCATGCCTATCTCCTGTCGTTCCGGCTGCTGGGCCTGGCACCCGGCGACAGCCTCGTCGAGCTCGGCGCGGGGTCGGGCTACGGCGCGTCACTGGCCGCGTTCGTGGTCGGAACCGCCGGATCGGTGCTTACGTTCGAAATCGACGAGACGCTTGCGGCGTGGGCGGCGCGCAACGTGTCGAGCGAGCCGAACGTCGGGGTCGTGCATGCCGACGCGATGACGAGCTCCCCCGTGTGGGGCAAGGCCAAGAAGATCGTGGCGATGTTCGCCGTCGACTCTCTGCCGCCGGCGTGGGTCGAGGCCCTCCCGGAAGGCGGACGACTCGTCGCGCCCGTCGGGCCGCGCGACCGCGATCAGCGGCTCGTACTCGTCGTGCGACAAAACGGCCGCACCGTCGAGACCGAGCATGGGGCGGTCAGGTACGTGAAGAATCGCTCCGGTCGATAGAGCAGGCGCGCATCCACGCTTCGGCCCGCGCCCACGTGCTCCTCGCTCGTCCGCTCGTGACCATACCCATATGATCCGGAGGCGGCCCGCCGTCGTCGCCGCGCGCGATGCGCAAGACCTCGTACGGTCCGCCGCAGCGTGCGACGAAGCGCTGCCCGCATTCAGGAGTGCACTCGAAGCGGTCCCCGTCGCTGACCACCTGCAAGACAGGTACGCGCACTCGAGCGAGTGACGACAGATAATCGATCGCCCCGTCCGCGCTCTTCCAAAGCCCCGTTCGCGCGAATCGCTCGAAGTCGCAGAGGAGCGCACACGCCTCGTCGTCGCTGCCCAGGCGAAGCGCACGTGCTGGGAACCGGCCGAGTCGGCGGCTCACGGTCGAGGCGCCGAAGATCGATGCGCGCTTGATCAGCCAGCGCGGAGCGGAGGGCTCGAAAGCGCGGATCCACACATTGGCGCCCGCCACGACGACGCCGTCGAACGCGACGAGCTCGGCGGCTTGGGCGGCGAGAGCGGCGTGTCCGCCCAGCGAATGACCGACGATGAGCACGGGGCGCTTGCGCTCGCCCGTGGCCCGGGCGAATGCGAAGACGGCTGGAAGGTCGCGCTGGACGCAGTCGTCGTAGCCGAACGTGCCCCCTTGGCCGGCGAGCGGCCCGCTGTCGCCGTGGCCACGGAAGTCGAAGGCCACGACTCGCCATCCGCGATCGACCAACAATTGTCCTACCCCGGCGCCTGGCGGGCGGTCGAACTCGCTTCGCCGCGCCATCAGCGCATGGGCCAAAACCGCGGTGCCAATCGCGGCCCCGGCCGGCTCGTGCACGTCCGTCCGCAGGGACCAACCGTCGCTGGTCCGGATGTCGATTTGCTCGGAGCGCGGCGACGCATGCTTCGGCTCTCGCCTCTGCCGCTCCGGCTTCATATCGCCATCTTGCCACACGTCGCGCGCCCGGACTCCGGTCACCCGAGCGGCAGAACCCAGGCCTGGTCGCCCTCGCGGATCGCAAGGCGATCGGCCGACTCTTCGGCCATTTCCCCCACGATCTCGGCGCCGCGCGCCGGGTCGCGCGCGTCCCGCCAGGGCGCGACCAGGCAGCGAAAGAACGGCGGCTCTCCAGTTTCGATCGCCACGAGCGCGTGGGTCTTCGGGATCTCGTCGGCGGCGAGAAGCCGGGTCACCCGCGCGCCGTGTGATTGGTGGACGAGCGTCACTTCGTCGGTGGGCGCGGTGAAGTGGGGACCGCCGTCGAATGGGTCGACCCGATCCGCGTACCGGAAGCCGACGCGCCGCAGCATCTTTTCGACGCCTTTCGTCTGGGCGCCCACTTTGCCGATGACGTCCTGCGCCTGCGCCGGCAAGAGCGACGCGTAGATCGCCCCCTCGGGGAAGAGTCCTTTGATGAACTCCTTGTTCTTCTTCGACAGCCGATCGGCCTCCGCATACGTCATTCCCGTGAACTTGCGTCCGAGCGCGTCCCAAAGGTGCGACGTCCCGTCGGGCTCTAGGGGGGGAAGCAGCTCGGCGAGCAGCTCGTCTTTGAACCACTCGCGATGCATTTTGAGAAAGAGAAAGCGTACGTACGAAATCGCGAGGCCAAGGCGCTCGGGCTTCTTGCGGTAGTCGGGGCTCACGATGAGCCCTCCGATTTCGGTGGGCCCGTTGAAGGAATAACCAATCTTGAGGACGACGTGACGGAAGTGCCTGTCGAGGGTCGCCGAGTATCGCTCTTCCTCGGTGACGTCGACGTAAATGTACGGGGCGTCTCGACGGCCGAGTTGCCCGATGATCATCGACGTTCCCACGATGCAATCGCGCTCGAGGTCGACCAGGACGAAGACATACTCGCGGCGTCGCGGGTCTTTGATCGCTCCGGAGAAGCTCGACTGCGAGTGCTCCAAGATCCCTCGGATCTCGTCGCGGTCCGCCGGCAGGTTCACCGTATTGAGGTGCCCCGCGACCTGAAGCAGTTGGTCCTCGTCGGCTGCGACTGCGCCGCGGATCTCGAAGGGCCAGAGCATCGGCCGATGCGTCACTTTCCGATGAGCAGGCGCAGCAGCCCGTTGGCTGTGCGGCCGTACGGCGGGTGCATCAGGCGCCGCGCCCCCACGCGCCCCTGCCGGAAGACCGGCTTCTTCTTCGTGAATGTCTCGAAACCTTCGCGGCCGTGGTACTGCCCCATTCCGCTCTGGCCCACGCCCCCGAACGGGAGATCGTCTTGCACCAGATGCAAGAGCGTTTCGTTCAAGGTCACCCCTCCAGACACGGTCTCGGCGAGGATACGCTCGATGGCCCCGCGGCTTCGCCCGAAGTAATAGAGCGCGAGCGGTCGCGGGCGATCGTTGACGTAGGCGATCGCCTCGTCGAGCGCTCGATACGTCAGAATGGGGAGAATCGGTCCGAAAATTTCTTCCTTCAGGACGAGCATCTCCTCGGTCGCGTCGAGCACGAGCACGGGCGCCATCTTGCGGGTTCCGTCGAACGCTTCGCCGGCTGGATTGAGCTCGACCACGCGGGCGCCCAGCGCGCGCGCGTCGTCGACGAGACCGTGAAGGCGGGCGAGATGGGCCTCGGTGAGGATGGCGCTGTAGTCGGGGTTGTCGCGCAGCGTCGGATACATCCTGGCTACCGCCGTCATGCACTCCGCGACGAACGCGTCGCGGGCTGGGGCGGGAACCATCGCGTAGTCGGGCGCGATGCAGGTTTGCCCGACGCTGAAGAGCTTCCCTACAATGATCCGCTCCGCGGCGGTGCGGACGGCACCGTCCAATCCGAGGATGGCTGGCGACTTCCCACCGAGCTCCAACGTCACGGGCACGAGGTTCTCACTCGCCGCGCGCATCACGAGCTTCCCGACGCGGGTCGATCCCGTAAAGAGGAGGTGATCGAAGGGGAGGCGCGAGAAAGCTTCGCCCACTTCGGGACCACCCAAAGCGACGGAGACCTCGTCCGGTGCGAATGCCTCACCCACGATCTCGCAGAGCATCCGGGTGGTCTCGGGGACGAGTTCGCTGGGCTTGATCATGACGCGATTGCCGGCGGCGACGGCGCTGACGAGGGGCGACAGCGCGAGCTGCACCGGGTAGTTCCACGGGGAAATGATCCCGACGACCCCGAGCGGCTGCGGGATGACCTGCGCCCTCGCCGGAAGGTAGACCCAGGCTACGTCGCGCTCTTCGGGTTCCATCCAGACGCCGAGGTTCGCCTTGGCGTGTTCGATGGCGCTCCGCACGACGAACACCTCCCCCGCCAGGGTCTCGTGCGGCGAGCGGCTGCCGAAGTCGCGTGAGACCGCCGCCACGATCGCGGTCTTGCGGCCGAGGAGCGCGCGTTCGAGCCGATCGAGCGAGCGGATTCGTTCGTCGAAGCTCGGCGTTCCATGCTTGCGCTGGGCGGCCTTCATCGCCGCCAGCGCGACCGCCAACTCGGACGCCGGCGACGAAACCGTGGTCGGGGAAGGGTCGGCGCCGCTCATATTGATCCCTGAGGATAGCTCGCCCGGCGGCGACTTTGGGAAGGTGGGGACGGGATGGGCACCTACCCCAGCTCGTCCTCGTCGTCCTCGAAGAGATGGAGCTCGGGGAGCTGGCGATGATGCAGCACGCGGACGATCCGCACCCCGTAGGGCCTCGGCCGGTAAAACACGACGTGGCTCACATAGTCGACGCGAAAGAGATCGGCACTGATGTGATCGCAGGCCCTCCCCACGCCCTGGCCCTCGGCGAGCCCCGGACATATTGCCTCGAGCCCGTTGACGTACCTGGCCGCCTGCGCAACGTCCCACTTGCGGAGCGTGAACGCCGCGATCTCGTCGGGGTCGGCCTCAGCCTGAAGCGAGTAGCGGTACTCGGCCGCGCGGGTCAGCGAGTCGCAGGCAGTCCGTGCTTCGCCCGTATCCGGTCGAAGACGCCCGGCTCGGCGTCCGGGCTGGCATCGCCTTCCGCGATCGCCTCGCGCAGCTTGGCCAGCTTGCGCTCCTGGCGGCGCTGTTCATGCTCCAGCGCTTCCTTGCCCGCACGCAGCACAGCCTCGACGCTAGCGAAGCGCCCGGCGGTCACCTGGGCCTCGGCGAAGCGCGCCAGGTCTTCGGGCAAGTCGGCGGAGGTAATGTGCTTGGACATGCGGTTATTTCGTCAACAATTACCCGTTAATATGGCTCCGAATGTCCTTGGTGTCCACCGGTGTTCATGAGCCATGAGCGCGTTCCTAATCATGCGGAACCGCGGCGCTCGTCGACGAATCTACGGGTCCCGCGCAGTTTGGAACGGTCTGGCCAGGCCCACTCGTCAGTCCGGCGTTGAAGCAAAACTCCAAACCGTTGAGAGACGGGGGCACGTATGGGGAGATGATGATTGCTCCGTCCGAGAGCCGAACAAAACAGGAGTTGCCAGTCGTACCGTAGCCGCCACTACATCCTACGGTGACGCGGGTGAACGACCCGCACGCCGACGGAGCGACTTCGAGCGTTACGGGTGAACAGTTTGGATCCGCGCATTGCGTTCCGGACGCGGTACACGCCGGGTCCCACCACTGTGGAAAACCATCGGTCGGACCTCCGTTTCCATCCGACGCTGCCGGCGCGCTTGAGTCGCCAGGCTGAAGACCGCCGGCAGCCGCATCCGCCATGAGCGGCACCGCCGCTGGGCCGGAAGTGGATCCCCCGCATCCGCTGGCGACGAAGAGTATGAGGGGCGGCCAGCGCACGGCCGTTCTAGTTTGCAACGTCTTTACCGTCGTCGCTCGTTAATTCAAGCACGATCACGCGCGGACAGGCCGCCGTGTGCCACCTAAGGCACCAGCGTCACGGTAGTCGTTGCCGCCGGCACGCCGCCAGCCTCAACCGATCGTCACGCAATCTCGAAAACGAAACAGGCCCCGCCACCGGCGCGATTGAACACCCAAGCATCACCGCCGCGCGCCCGAGCCACCTCGCGACAGAACGCGAGTCCCAGCCCGAAGTGCTGCGACTCGGTTCCGTCCCCGTCGCGGCGGCGGTACGACGCAAAGATCTCGTCGAGCGCGTCCTCGGGAACCCCCGGGCCCCGGTCGCCGACTGCGAGTGTCATGCGCCCGTTTCGCGTGGCATACTCCACTTCCACGCTGTCGCCGGGTTGGGAGAAGCGGACCGCGTTTTCGACGAGGTTCACGACCACCCGCTCGAGCAGCTCCGGCTCTATCGTCGCGTACGCGTCGTCGGGCCCGGCGCAAGCGATCTGGATGCCCCGCGCGCGTGCGGCCGGCAGCATGCGATCGACGGCTGCCGCCACGACCGGCGCAACGCTCAGGGGCGACGCTGACGGGGTCATCGCATGGCGTCTACGTCCTTGCAGGCCGGACAGGGCCTCGCGGAGCAACCCGTTGAGCCGCTGCGCGCTCTCGTCGATGTCGCCGAGGGCGTCGGCCGCGCCGCGGGGAAGCGGCATGGTACGGAGGGCCCGCTTCAGGACTTCGAGGTTTGCCGAGAGGACTCCCAGCATGTTTTTCGCGTCGTGAATCGCGTAGGCAACCGGGCTGGGCTCGGGGCGAACGGAGGGCCGAATTGGCCACACGTCGCTGCAGGGAACCACTCGGTCACTGCTCGGCACGGCCAGGTCGCCGTTCGCGCTCCCCTCCTCGGGGCGTGAGTTCAATCGGAGCGCCATTTCGACCTCGAGTCTTGGGAACGGCGGTCGGAGTCGAAGCTTCAGTTCCGCGCGGTCCGCAGCACCTTGCCCCATGGCGCCTCCGCCCTTCGGCGTAGAGACGGCCCGGCGATCGCGCTCGGTTTACGCCGCGTTGGGCGGCTTGGGCTCGCCAGGGGAAGACGGGTCGTCCTTGATCGCTTCCGGGCCCTTCGAGGCTTCGGGTTGCGCGCGGCCCCCTCGCTTGCCCAACACCTCGCGCTCGATGACCGACGCGACGTTCTCGAGAGCGCGACCGACCTCGCGTGCGCTCGTTGCGACCACTTCTTCGACGCCGCCGGTCGGGAGCCGTTCGACCGCGGTCTTGGCAGCGCGAAACAGCAAGCCCAGCCCTTTGCGCACGTCCTGAAACGGTGTCGGCTTTTCGTCACTCATGGCCGTACAACCATGCGCACGCGAACCCGGTCTGTCGAGTTTCGCTCAGCGCTTGGAGCTACCGGCGGCGGACTTGCGTTCCGGGCGCCAGGAGGTGCAGCGGTTTCGCCCCGACCGCTTGGACACGTAGAGCGCGTCGTCCGCAGCCTTGAAGAGGGTCTCCCAGTCGTTCCCGGCCGCGGGGAACGTGGCCACGCCGATCGAACAAGTGACCGAGAAAACGTCGCCGGCGGCGCGGAAGCTCGTCTTGCCGAGTTCTTCGCGGATGCGGTCGGCGAGCAGGACGGCGCCCGCTTCGTCCGTCTGCTCGCAGAGCACGACGAATTCTTCGCCGCCGAAACGGGCGACCACGTCCGTGGCGCGCTTTTGGCGCGCGAGAATGTCGCCCAACCCCCGGATGACCCGGTCGCCCGCGTCATGTCCGTGGGTGTCGTTTACCTTCTTGAAGAAGTCGATGTCCGCGACGAGCAGCGCCAGCTCGCGGTGGAAACGCGCGGCCGACGCGATCTTCTGGGCTGCGGCGTCGAGCATCGCGCGTTTGTTGAGGAGACCCGTAAGTCCGTCGGTCGTGGCCATCGTCTCGAGCTTGTGCACCATCCGGGCGTTCGAGAGGCTCACAGCCAAGTGGCTCGCCAGGACTTCGAGCGTCGGGCGAACCGAGTCGCCGAACGCATGCCGTCGCTTGGCTCCGAGAATCAGAGTGCCGAGCGCGCGCTCGTGGATGAGCAGCGGTAGGACGAGAAGGCTCGGGTGGCTGGGCCACGGCAGGCGCCTGCTGAGCACGACTTGCCGCGCGGACTCGTAGTCGCCGCGGTAGGGCAGCGGGCAACGGTTTTGCACGACCATCGCGACCAGTCCGGCGTTGTGCGAGAAGCGCGTACCTACCAGGTCGTCGATGTCGCCGCCGGCACTCGTCGCAGCGACGACTTCGTGCACGCGGGTGGCCTCGTCGAACACCGTGACGGCCGCCAGTTCGAAGCTGGCAATTTCGCGGGCTGCCTTCACACCCGCATCGACGACGTCCTTTTCGGTCATGGCCGCGCCGAGGGCGCGAGCGGCGCGATAGAGCTTGCCCTCCTCGACCTTCGCGCGTTCGAGCTGGAGAAAGACGCGTTCGTTCTGGATGGCTCGAAGGCAAAACCGCGCCGCTTGCGACGCGATCTCCTCTTCGTGCGGCGAGAAGGGTGCGTCGCCGATCCGGTCGACCGCCAGGATTCCGCGCAGCGCTTGGCCCTCGAGCACCGGAATCGCCGCGAGGGCGCGGACCGGGCACGGGCCCGCATAGTAGGGCACCTTGTAAGAAGGTTTGAGCCCGCGGAGCGAAACGCGGGTGCGCTGCGCGAGAACCGCGCCGAGCACGCCATCACCGACCGCAAAAGGAGCGTCGCGAATGTCGTCCGATTGCGTCGAGATTTCACTGATCCGAAGGTGCGTGCCGGCGTCGTTGATCCAAAGCAGGACCGCCGTGTGCAGATCGAGCGAACGGCGCAACAGGTCGAGCGCATAGTGTACGGACTGGTGAATCTCCTCCACGCTGGCGCCCGCCAGTCGTTCGCCGTGCGCCTTGTCGCGGTCGCGCGCGTCGCCGGCGCCCAGAAGTCGGTACGTGCGCGCGTCTTCCCGCAAGCGCGCGAGCTGCGACTCCACCCGGTCGCGAGCCTTGGCCCGGACACGCGCGAGCTCCGCGCGCAAGAGAAGGAGATTGAGGATCGCGAATGCGCTCGCAAATCCGGCATGCGTGACGAGGCCGGCCGCGCTCCCGTCGCCGAGCGTCACGAAGCGCAGGGCGGCTTCGAGCCCGATCGCGAAGCCCACGACGATGATTCCGGCGAGCGGGTGTGCGAAGCCCGCGACGAGGGCCACCAGAAGGTAGATGGCCGGCGAAAAGCGACCGCCGAGGCCCCCGTCGAAGCGAACCAGCGCCGCCTCGAGCGCGACGGCGAGGAGGACCCCGATCTCCGCGTCGAGCAGAATGGGCGCGTCGACAGGAGCCGCGCCGAGCTTGCGTCGCACGCGCGAACCGAGCCCGATGGCCCACAGGGCGAGCGCAGCGCAGGAAACGACCGCTGCGCCCCCTCGCACGTCGCCAAGAACCACGTACGCGGCAAGCGCTACCGCGAGCAACGCGCCGTGCGCTCTTCGTAACAGACGTCGAATGGCGAGCGACGCGCCGACAAGCAGGTCCATCCCAGAATTGGCGTAGCGGAGCGCATCGCGCGGGGCCAAGAAAGCGACGACGCGAACCGGGACCGCGACCTGTCTCGCATTGGGGGACGCGCGTCCACGACGCGATCGAGGCCAGCCTCGCCGCGCCGCGGCGAGAACCGCGCCGGTCACGGCGGCGTATTCAGGAGCATGTTGTCCCAATAAATCATCATCGGCTTGGCGGGCGCTACGAGGTAATTGAGACCCGTCTGAACGAAGACCGGAGTCGACTGGCTAGGATTTGCAATCGTCTGCTTGGCGAGCACGGAAGCGCCGCCGTAAGAGAGCGAGACCGTGTGGTTGGCGAGGTCGAACACGCAGTCCACGTTCGTCCACCCGTCGAGAACCGAGGGCTGCGGGGCCGCGTACGTGTGCTTCGTCGCGCCCCCGAAGGTCGATATCGATTCGTTGAAGACCGCCCCGCCCTGCTGCAGGTCGAACTCCAGGGACCAATTGCCGGTCAGGTACGAAATGCGAAATAGGCTGACGTATCCCGCGGTCGGGTCGTAGGAAACGATCTTCAACGCGAAGCTGAGCTCGACCTTGTCGTGGAAGGCGACGAGGTCGTTGAACTGTTCGTCCTGGGGCGCGCCACCAAGTGCGAGAAAAGGCGTCGATACGAGGAGCGCGCTCGGAGACGAACCGGGCCCGAATTCCGCGGACGTCACGCTCGCGTAATGCGCGGTAAAGTAGTGGCTGGAAAAGCCGAAGTCGGCGGGCTGTCCTTCGTCGAAGTCGTGGCAATCCACGGTCACCGGCGACCGGTGAGACGCGCACCATCCGCTGCTCTGGGCGCCGTCGGCCGAAGAATCGCCTTCCACGCCCCCCTCGATCGGCCGCGCGTCCGCCGTTGGAGCGTCGAGAGCACTGTCCGGAGTACCGGCGCTGTCGGTGGGGTTCGCCCCGGGCCGCTCCTTTGTCGTGTCCGCGGCCGCGTCGGAATCGTCCACGCCGGACGCGTCGAGATAGGCCGCCGGCGCTGGTCCGCTGTCCGGGCCGATGGGCGAGTCTGATGCGTCCGGGGCGACGGTGGGCGAGACGACGCCGTCCGCCGTGAGGCCGGGCGCGTTCGACCGGCCCGCATCATTGTCCGACTGCTCCGGACTTGGTGTCCATGGGGAGCCGCCCGACGTGCCTTCGCCGGTGACGCCGTTGTCCAGATCGTCCAGGTTCTCTCCGAGACTGCACCCGGCCGACGAGACCCCTGCGGCCGTGGGGAGGAGCGCAAGGAGCGAAAAAAATGACTTCGTGACGAATCCGCGCCAGAAAGACGGCGTTCGAATCGAGACCGACATTGCACATCACCCTTCGACCCCCCGAGACAAGGCCGGCAAAGGCACATCGCGTCCCGGCATGAACGGTCCGCGTCGCAGACGAGTTTAGGCGACGGGATCTGCGTTCGATGCGACGATTGAGTGGCGCGTGCGAAAACCTAGAGGAGGCTCGCCATGTCTTTCGGAAGCGGTAGCGTGACCTCGAACGGCTCGACGCCGTCACCGCCTGGGTACGCGACGTGGGCAGCGTGCAGAGCATGTCTGCCGAGCGCGCGAATGACGGGACCGCCGTACAGCTCATCGCCGGCGAGGGGATGGCCGATGGCGGCGAAGTGAGCGCGAATCTGGTGGCGTAGCGCCTTGTCCACCCGCGCCTCCACCAGCGCCCACATGTCCGATCGCTTGACGACTCGGTATCGAGTGCATGCCTGGCGCGGCTCGTAGCGCACGACGTCGCGCGGGTGCACGCACGCCTGGATGCGCCGCTGATCCTTCGGATGGCTCGCGAGCGGGAACTCGATGGTCCCTTCGTCCGGGAGGCCCTCCGCCGCGCAAACAAGCAGGTAACGCTTGTCGAGGCGACCTTCTTTCAGGGCCGCCTTGAGCGTCTCGAACGCCCGAGCGGTGCGCGCGACGACGACCACCCCGCTCGTTTCCGTGTCGAGGCGGTGAATGATTCCGGGCTCGCGAGACGAGTGGCCAATGAACGTGTCTTTGTCGCTCGGCACGAGCTCGGGGTACCGGCCGAGAAGCGCGTTCACCAGCGTTCCCGTCTCACCCGGTCGCAGAGGCGCCGTCGGCTGATTCGCCGGCTTGTCGACCACGATGACCTGCTCGGTCTCGAGGACGACCTTGAGTGGCGCCTCGGGTGTCGCCACCGCAGGCGTCTCGGCGACTTGCGCGACGTCGATGCGCACCGAGTCGCCCTTGGCAACCGTTCCGCCCTTCGGCAACCGCCGGCCGTTGACTCGGACGGCGCCGAGCTCGATCGCGCGCTTCACGCGGGCGCGGCTGAAGTCCGGCAAGAGCTGGGCGATGGCCTTGTCGAGCCGCGCTCCGTCGAGCGACTCGGGGACGAGCAGATCGCGCACGTCGTGCGGCAGATGCGACGCTTTCTGGGCGGGACTCGCCGGGGGAGACGGGGGAGAGGCAGGCGCTTCGTTCAAGGTCGCGGCAATGACTACCACGCTCTCGCGGGTCGCGCCCCCCGACGCGGTGCCCGGGTCCGTTCCAGCGGCGCGGATCAGGACGACTCGCGCGCGTGAACGGCGACCGCAACGGCGCCGAGAAGCATGGCGATCGGGGCGATTGCCAGCGGCGCGGCGCCCAGCGCGATGGCCAGGAGTGCCAGCAGCCCCGGCGTCGCCCCCAGCAGAATGGCCGCGCGCGCGCGATCGCGCGCTGCGCGGGGGACGGCGAGCGCCAAAGCTGCGTCGCGCACATCGTCGCTCGTGACCAAGACGGCCCAATCGCCTGGCGTGGAGCCAGCCGTCCCCATCGCGACGGCAACGTCAGCCGCGCCGAGCGCGGCGTCGTCCCCGGCAGGATGGCCGATGACCGCGACCACGACGCCGCCCTCCGCCAGCGCGCGAACTTCCGCACCGCGCTCGGCGGGAAGCACCTCCGGCCGAACGTGCTCGATGTCGAGCGCGCGACCGATTGTTTCACAGGTCTCGCGGGCGTCGCCGCTCATCAGGACAGGTTCGATCCGCGCGTCGAGCAACTTCTGGACGGCTGCACGTGCTCCCGGCCGGAGGCCGTCTTGCAGCGCGATCATGCCGACCAGGCGGTCGCCCAGAGCGACCAGGAGCACGCTGCGGCCTTTGGCCTCGAGCTCGGACACGCGCGCTTCGATCATCGCGATGCCGATCTTCTCCTCGAGCATGATCGCCCGTCCGCCGACGACGAGCCGCTCTCCAGAGGGTGCCACGCCCGTAATCCCGAGCCCGGGGTGTCCGGTCGCGTTCCGTACGTGCTCGGGCCGAACGGCCCGGATCTTCGCGGCGCTCAGCACCGCGGTGGCGAAAGGATGGTTCGTTGCGGTCTCCGCGCCCGCGGCGAGCGCGAGGACCCGCTCGGTCTCGACGCCGCCGGCCGATTCGACCGCCACGATCTCCGGCTCACCGAGCAGCACGGTGCCGCGCGCACTGAGCACCGCGAGATGCGCTGAAGCCGCGCGCTCGAAGGTGCGCCCGTCCTTGTACGTGATGCCCGCGGCGAGCGCCTCCAGATGGGCGCGCGCGAAATGTAGCGCGACGAATGAACAAGCAGCCTTCGCGCCGAAGCCCATTGCACCCGCGCACGCGGCAGCCAGGATCTCCACGGGGCCCGCGTTGGCCGCGAAGGCTGCGACTCCGACGACAGCCGCCGCGAGAGGCGCTCCGCGCTCCACCGTAAGACGCACCGCCCGGGGAGTCGGGGACGCCACGTCGATGCGCGTCGCCTCGGTGGACAGCAGCTTCACCCACGCGCGATCGCGACCCGACCACGTGGTCGTCAGCCGGAGCGTGTTCGAGATTACGCGCGCGCCGGCGAGCACAGGGTCCCCTTCGCGCCGGACGAGCTCCACCCTCGCGCCGAGCCAGGGAATGACGCGGCCCTCGCCCGCTGTGACGGTAGCGTCCACTCCGACCAGCTCGCCCGCCTCGACGACGATTGGCTCGCCGGGACGCACCTCCGCTGCGGAAACTTCCGTTCTTTCGTCGCCGCGCGCGATTCGAACGCGGACGTCGAGCGCACGCTCGATGCTCTCCCGCGCCGCGCACACGCGAAAACGCGAACGCTCGACAATCCGCCCGACGGCGAGCGAGGCGGCGCACGACAGCGCGGCGAAAACGGTCAACGCGACGGCGTGCGGTTCGTGAATCGCGCTCGCCCAGCACGCCGCGATCACGGATCCCGTCGCCGGGGCGAGGACCACGAGCGGGTGCGGGGCTGCCGCGTCGCGCCGCTGGCGGGCGATGTCGAACACGAGCGCGCCCCAGGACGAGAGGAGCAGCGGCACGCGGGCAAAGTCCGCGATCGGGCCTAGAAGTCCGATGGCTGGGACCAGCGCGCCGCAGAGGATGCCCGCGGCGTCGATCGCGCCGAATGCGCCGGTGCGCTCCTTGGTCGTCTCGGCGACGCCCGTGCCGGGCGCGGGCACCTCCGAGCGCAAGGGCGCGGCCAGTCGAGACGGCGGGAAGGAAGCGGGAACCTTGGCTTCCGCCCGAACGTTGGTTGCGATCCCGTTTTTCGGGGCCACCTCCGGCGGCCTCGCGGTCGCCACGTTCTCTTCCGGCTGCAGTCCACGTGCCTGCGCGTAGGTTCGTTTGCACTCGGCGCCGCAGAAGTAGAGAAAGCCCCCCTCGAAGATAGCGACGTGACCCGCCCTCAGCGGATCGACGGAGCCTCTGCAACCGGGACACTCCGATGTTGCGCTCCAGCCAGACGCCGGCGAGCCTGGGAATCGAGCGTTCGCCATTTCAGGGCGACTGTGGGCCTGCGCGCACGGGCATTGTCAAGGACCGGTGCACCCGGCTGAAAGCGCGTTCAGACGCCTTGGCTGACCCGCTTCACCGGTCCCGTCGAGGCGCCGAGATCGCCGAGAATGGTTCGGACCGTGCGAACGCCTTCCTCGAGCTCGGCCGTCGAGACGACGAGCGGGGGGGAAAAACGAAGGACCCGCTCCCCGGCGGCCGTGAGGAGAACTCCGGCCTCTTGGACGCGCGGGAGGATTTCGCGGGCCACGAAGCCAGGCCTCAAGACGAGACCCCACAAGAGGCCCTCGCCGCGCGCGCCCTCGCAAATCAGGGGCAAGTCGCCGGCGAGGTCGCGGAGCATCGCTCCGAGCGCCTCCCCCTTCACGCGGGCGCCGTCGAGGAGACTCTCTTCGTCGAGCACCCGTAGAACGGCCAGCGCGGCCGCGCTCGCGAGCGCGTTGCCGCCGAAGGTCGAGCCGTGACTGCCCGGCGGGAGGGCTCCCGCAACCTTGTCGGTCGCGAGCATGGCCCCGATTGGAACGCCGCCCCCGAGGCCCTTCGCGAGCGCGACCGCGTCGGGCTTCGCGCCGCTTCCTTCACTCGCCAACAGCCGGCCGAGCCGGCCGATTCCCGTCTGAACCTCGTCGACGAGGAGAAGAGCTCCATGGGAATTCGCGATGGCCCTCAGCTTGGCCAGGAACCCGGGGGGGGCCGAAACCACGCCTCCCTCGCCTTGCAGCGGCTCGACGACGATGGCGCAAACGTCGGGCCCCATCGACCGTTCGACAGCGTCGGCGTCGCCGTAGGGCACATGCGTGACCGGCCCGAGCGGGCCAAACCCCTCGCGGTACTTGGGCGTTCCGGTCATCGAGAGCGCGCCGAGCGTCCGCCCGTGAAATGCGTTGTGGAAGGCCACGACCCGCACCCGGTCCTTGTCGCCGAGGCGGTAGTAGTGGTGACGCGCCAGCTTCAGCAGCGCCTCGTTGGCCTCCGTCCCCGAGTTGCAGAAGAACGCTCGCGCAAAACCGGTTCGGCGGCAAAGCTCGTCGGCGAGGCGAACGTTCGGTTCGTTGTAAAAGTAGTTGGACACGTGGATGAGAGCGGCGGCCTGATCGGCGACGGCGCGGGCGAGCGCCGGGTGGCCGTGACCCACGGCGCTCACCGCGACCCCTGCGCATAGGTCGAGCCAGCGTCGCCCGTCCGCGTCGAAGAGCTCGCACCCGCGGCCCCGCACGAAGGCGAGCGGCGCCGGTTGGTAGTTGGCGTAAAGTCGCTGTCGCGCGAGAAGGACGAGTTCGGAGTTCGAGGCCATGCGTGCGTGCGGCGAGGCCTAGCATACGTGAGGGACGCTCGTCAGACGGGGCCCCACTCGGCCCGCTTGTCGAGAATCGCGGACGCCACCTCGGCGAAGCCTTCGCCCATCGACGCCGCGGCGACGTAGCGGGGCGGGACGATCAGCCGGCGAAGGCTTGCGCGCACGTTGGCGACCCCGAAGGTCGTTCGAAACGCGGCGAAGCACGACGCGTCGTTCCCGCTGTCGCCGACGAATGCAAAGCGAACCAACGCTCCGCCTGGCTCCTCTCCCAATTCACGAACGCAGAAGCGGACGGCCCCGCTCGCCTTGTCGTCGGCGTCGAATGTCGCATGCAGGTGCACGCTCGATTGCGACCAGCGGGCCCCGGCCGACTCGATCTCGTGCACGATCGCCTGCACGCGCGCCTGGGGCAGTTTCGCGGATTCGCCTATGTCCCACGTCACGTCGCTCCGCCGCGCGTGAATGTCGTCCGTCAGCCGCGCGTCGGGTACGACCTCGCTGACTCGGTCGACCAGGCGTGCGAGGCGACTCCGGCGATCGCTCCGCTCCGTTTCGCTGCACGCGTCGCGGCGAGCCACCGTCATACCGCTTCGAACGAGGGAAACTGCGCCGTTTTCCGTGACGCATCCGTCGATGGGCCACTGTCGCGCGAGAACCTCTCCCCACCCGCAAGGCCGCCCCGTTACGGCGACGAGCTTCAGGCCGGCGTCGCGAAGTCGCCAGAGCGCGTCGTAGGCGACCCGGGTGAGCAGCCCGTGCGAGAGGACTGTGTCGTCCAGGTCGAAGAGCACTCCGACGAGCCGAGACGCCACTTCAGCGGCGAGAGAGGAGACCGGCTTCAAGGGGAGCCCCCTTGCTAACGCACGTCGACCCGGGCGACGAGTGCTTTCAAGTACAGGCCCTCGCCGAACGCCGCCGGAACCGGATGGTCCGCGCCCTGGAACCACCGTTCGAGGACCGTCGGCAGCAGATTGGCCCGAGTCGCCCCCGCTGCGAGCGCGCGCGTGAGCGCCGCGAGATCGATCGCCGCAGAGCACGAGCACAGAACGACGGTACCGCCCGGCTTCGTCGCCGCGCATGCGTTCTCGGCCAGGCGGGTATACGCGATGAGGGCCTGCTCGCGCGCACCCCTCGTAGGAGCGAGCCGCGGCGGGTCGGCGATGACGAGATCGAACGACCCCTTCGCCATGGCCAGTGCTCGTCGCGCGTCTTGTCGGGCGAATTTCACGCGGTCGCCGACGCCGTTCGCCGCCGCGCACTCCGCTCCCACCTGAACCGCACGCGCGCTCTCGTCGACGGCGACGACCTCGCGCGCTCCGCCGCGCGCCGCGGCGATCCCGAACGCTCCGACGAACGCATACGCGTCGAGAACGCGCGCCGCGCCGTGGGCCAGCTGCTCGACACGACCGCGCAGGGCGCGCTGATCGAAGTAGAAGCCCGTCTTCTGTCCGAGGTCGAGAGGAATCCGGAACCTCAGCCCGCGTTCGCGAAACTCGAGCGCCGACACTTGTTCGCCACGGACCACGCCGGAGGAGGGGTCGAACCCCTCGGTCTTCGCCGTCTGGGGGCTCGTCCGATCGACGATCGCCCGCGGCGCCAGGAGCGCATGCAGCGCTTCGTGTACGACAGCCTCGCGCACTTTCATCCCGATCGTTCCGAACTGAACCGCAAGGACATCGCCGAACCGGTCGACCACAAGCCCCGGCAACCCGTCGCCCTCGGCATGAACCAACCGGAATCCGTCCGTGTGTTCGCTCGGAAACCCGAGCGAGGCCCGCAGCTCGATCGCCCGCTGGATGCGCGCTTGAAAGAAGGAGGCATCCAGCCGGGTCTTTTCGTCGCGCACGAGGATGCGCACCGGGATCGCCGATCGCGGCGAATAGAAACCCCGGCCGAGCAAGTTGCCGCGCGGATCGACGACACTCACCTCGTCCCCCGCCGTCGCACCTCCCTCGACGCGCTCGATGGCCTGCGCGTACACCCACGGGTGTCCCATCCAAACGGGCTGAACATGCCCGGGCTTCAACCGAACGATCGACATCGCCGGCAACCATACCCTCAAGACCCTCCGAATTGATTTTCGGGCTCGCACGCACCAAGCTTGCTGGGCATCTCGGTTGCAGCGTCGCTGTCAGGTGGGATGATTCACCTGCCTTTGGCACAAGAGGGCCTGACGCATCATGACCAAGTCGTTCCTCGCTTCGGTGGCTTTGACTTCGGTGCTCGCCGTGCCGGGAGCGGCGGACGCGCAATCGGCGCCCGCGGGCAGCGGCACCTGCGCACCGGGTAGTTGGTTTTGCACCCAAGCGCCCCGGGTGCCGCCTCCACCACCGGCAGCGGTGCGGCCTGCGCCGCGGCCTACGGAGTCGCTCGAGGTGCTACCGCCTCCTGCCGACGCGCCGGACCCCGAGCCGCCCCCTCCCCCGGTCACGCGGAGGCCGCGGAGGCCTCCGCCTCCGGTCGTCGTCTACGAGCCGCCGCCCCCGCCGCCGATCGCAGCCGAACGTCCCGGTCTGCCTCCGTACGAGTACTACCGCCCGCGCCGTCAGCCCGTTTCACCCCCGCACGAGTGGGGGCTGAATCTGCACTTCGAAGGTGCCATGATTGGCAACGGTTCTCAGGGAAACGCGGGGTTGGGAGGCATCGGCGCGGGGCTGCGGTACAAGCCCACACGAAGCTTCGGCATCGAAGGGGACCTCGATTTCGCCGGAGGCACGGACTACCAGGGAGACAAGCGCGACGAGACCGCGTTCACCCTCAACGCGCTCCTGTTTCTGAACCCTCAGTCGCACGCGCAAATCTACCTGCTTGCGGGAATAGGTTGGTCCGGAGCACACGTCACGTGTGACTCCTGCACGACCCCGATGGACAACCACTACGACTACTTCGGCGGCCAGGCTGGCGGCGGCCTCGAGCTTCGCCTGACGCGGGTGCTCGCGTTCAACATCGATATCCGCGGGTTCATTCGCGGCCGAACCGACTCGCTCGCGCAGTCGCAACCGGAGTTCGACTCACCCGCCGGGTGCAGCTCCAATCCGAGCGCGACGGGCACGTGCCGGACCACGAACTCGTCCGGCGGCGCTCTTCTGACGGGGGGTATGACGCTTTATTTCTAGGGGGCTCCCGGCGAACGCCGTAGCGTTCGAAGACGGCCAGGTGTTGTCGGGGCGGCAGATTGTCGACGCGAGCATCGCCCAGGGGGGACTCTCGTCGCCGACGCGGGTGACTTGCGGCTCAATCGCCTTCTTGCGTGCCCGTGCAATCGCCGGAAATGGAGCTCGCGCTCGCGCGAAGCTACGGTTTCTCCTGCCCCGCGTGGAGAACACTCCACCGCACGCGCCGACCATCCATGCCGAGCTCGCCCCGCACGCGCCGAAGCACCCCCCGTCGACCGTGTGCGGCCTTTGCCGTGCTCATGCCCCTGACTGCGGCCGCAGGACCTTCGCTCGCGCAGACTGGGCCCGATCCCTCCGTCGCACGCTTCGGTTCACCCGGGCAATTCGTGGTTACCGGCGATTCCGACGTCGGCGTCTCCAGCAGTTCGTATAGCGCCAGCCAAGCCACGGCTCTTGCCGCGACGTTCTCGCCCGCCCTCCAGTACTTTATCGTGCGCGACGTTTCCGTTGGGCTCGATGTGGGCCTGTCGTACTCCGACGAAAAGGGCTACGGGGCCGACGGCAGCTTGGTGGAAACGAAGACCACATCGATATACGCGGGGCCGCGTATCGGCGTAAACGTTCCCCTGAGCCGGGTCGTTTCCTTTTATCCAAACTTTGCTCTCGGCTTCCAGTGGCGTGAGCGCGACGAGCAACTTGTTTCAGGGATGTCATTATCCATTTCTGGAAGCGCTGTCGGCTATCCGTCCAGCTCGCAATTGGGTCCCTACGTCGATCTCTACTTGCCGCTGCTGTTTCATCCGACGAGCCACTTTTTCATGGGCATCGGGCCGACTCTCTACCACGACTTCGGAACGGTCAGCGGCGGTCCGAGCGTCGGCGGACAGAGAACGACGATAAGCGCTGGCTTCGTCGTCGGGGGGTATTGGGGCGAGCAGCGCGTCGTGATGGCCAGCACGGGCGAGGCCGCGCCGGAGGAAACGCCAAGGGTGTTCGGCGAGAAGGGCGAATGGGTACTTGGGAACGAGCTGGCCGCCTCGCTGTCGTCCACGAGCTACGCGGGAACCGGCTCTTCGGCCGGGGGTCTGAACATTTACGGAGGCTTCGACTATTTCATGACCGACGGGGTTTCCGTCGGCGGGGGACTGTGGACCAGCTACCAGACGACGACAGGGATCGACGCGGCGAGCGGGAGCCAGGTCGACTCTTCGGTCCGGAGCGCGGGACTGTTCGCGCGCTTGGGACTCAATGTGCCAATGGCTTCTTGGATCTCGTGGTACCCCCGACTTGCGATGGCCTTTGGGTTGCGCAACTACGAGGAAACGGCGGGGGCTTACGAAAACTCCCCTTCGGGGACTATCGTATCCGTCACGTGCTTCGCGCCTTTGCTCGTGCATCCCGCGCAGCACTTCTTCGTCGGGTTCGGACCTTCGATCTATCAGGAACTTTCGCACGCCGTGGTTTATGCGGATTACCCAACTCAAATCCAGAACCAGGCGACCGCGATCGGAGTCGGGCTCGTCGTCGGGGGATGGCTGTTCAAAGGGGCGAAAATAAACCATTAGATAGGCGAGCACGCTCGACGCCGGGATCGCGAAGCTATCGGCGAAAATCGCCGGGCTTCTCAGTCGAGACGAACGACATCCGGCGCAAAGCGGCGCAGGGATTCGATGGTTCGCCGCTGCCATGCGAGCCCCGCGTTCGTCTTGAAGTGAACGTGATACTTGTCGGCGCCAAGCTGCTTGACCTTGGCGAGAAAGGTGACGAAGAGCTTCAGCGAAGTCGAGTTCATGAAGAACAGATCGCTGCAATCGAAGACGACGCGGCGCACGCCCGTGCGGATCGCTCCGGCGTGAAGGGCCACCAGAAATGAATCGAGCAGCGGCACGGTTTCCATGTCGCAGTTGCCCGACATCGCGATGGAGATCGCGTCCGTCGTGACCTCGTGAAGGAGGCTGAACCCACCGCTGACCACATTCGAGAGGGACGGGGTCACCATGACAGTAGTTTTATTGAGAAAAACGGCGCTTCCGCTCGAATCGTTACGTCGTTCCCATCGATTTCGCAAGCGAGCCGCATGTCGGCTTCGGCTCGGATTCGCGCCAAACCGAGACCGGATCCCTCGCGCTGAAAACTCGTGGCCAGGAGCTGGTCGTAGATCGTCAGGGCGTCGGGCGAAGCCGCGAAGTCGAGGAACAGACGTTGCAGCGTGGCGATGCCCTCGGGGCTCGACGAGTTACGCGTTTCGACCTGAACGTGGGTGCTCCCATTTTCCGACCGAAGGCCCACCCGCAAATGGCGAGGGCCCACGCCCGCGTACTTGATCACGTTCTCGAGGAGCTCGTGAACCGTCAGCGTCAGCCGGTACGTCTCGTCGGGATCCGATAGGAGTCCTGCGTAGAGCGTGTCGAGGTACTCGCGCGTCATCGTCACGATCGACTTGGCAGGGCGAAAGTCGAGAACGAGTGACATCAGGGAAGTCATGGCGACCTGCGCCTCGCTTCCCTTCGCTCAGGCTTCCACGAGAAGCGCCAGCGGGTAGGTGTAGTTGTGGAAGGCGGGCTTTCCTCCGAGGGGCGCGACCTCACCCATGGCCTGGAGGCCGAGCCACGGCGTGGTCGGCGCCACGACGCTTTGCAGCGCCAAGTTCTCCTTGAGGGTGGCGGCTTGGCCGAGGAACGCCTGCGTTCGCGCGAGACACTCGAAGCCGAGGGCGGCCCAGGGCCGCCGGCCGGCGAGGCGCGCGGCAAGCGCGTTTCCCATGTCGATCGTTCCGCGCGTGACCGCGGGCACGGTCCGGTGATGGAACATGATCTTCGTCCCCTCGGGAATGGCTGCCTGCACGATGACCGCTCCGGTCGTCAGATCGAGGCCGAACGCGGCCCGAATCACGTACTGCGGAGCCGTGCCGTCCACTCCCTTCGGCTTCACGCCGACCGCCCACGAGGCCGTGTAGTCCTGATGGGCGATCTGATCGTCTTCGGCGCCGGTGACCTCCTTCCAAATGTCGAGTGCCGGCCGGCCGTCGATTTCGAGCAGTTTGTTGCCGTCGGCCCGCGTCAGCGTCATTTCGATGCCCGTGGGGGAAGTTCCGTGACACACACCGACTTCGGCCGCGAACGGACCGCTCAGGGCCAGGGCGATGGCGCCGTGCCCCAGCACCTCCCGGTTCCAATACTGGTACGTGCGCACCATCGGCCCCCAGGGTTGGCTCGCACCACCCCCGACGACCGGGCACTCTATGCGCGCGGCGAAACCCTCGAGCAACGTTTCGACGTCGGCTCGACAGAGCGGGTCGTAGAGGAGGAACGCGACTTTCGGAGGGGAACCCAGCTTGCTCAGGAGTGCAGCGGCGAGCTCTTGGCCCTTCTTCTTCGTGTCGGTCGCGATCTCGCGAACCACGCTGCTGGCGACGCGCAAATCGCTCCCGCCGAAGCCCATCACCCCGATGGAGTACGCGCCTTCGTCGACCACGCCCTGCGCGACGATTCCCTGCGCCGAGCACCCGAGCACTTGCACCCCCTCGCCGAGTGCGTCCGTCAGCGTGGCGAGAACGGTCGCCGCGTCGTGGTTCACGGTCGCATAAACCACCACCGTGCTTAGCGGCTCCTTGGAGAAGTCTTCACGCAGCTTCTTGGCCAGAGCGCCGGCAGCCTCGCGTGAATCGGAAACGGAGGACACGTGACTCGAAGCGAGCAATCCCATAGAGACTCCTTTTCCGCGCGATGCGGCTCCCCACGACATCCCAGGATCTAACGACGCACCAAAAGAAAGCCTTATACCGGTGAAGCGGTTTTTTCGAATTTTCGCGTGCCCTGCGGAGGAAGCGCCACGGGCGCGGCGCGCCCTTCGCGAAAGACGCGGGGTTGACGGGCTACTCCCCTCGGCCTACCCCGTCGTTCATGGTCGCCGAGAACGAGTCGCCCCCGCAACCGCCCCCTGAGCTTCAGGGGCGCGCCATTGGACCCGACGATCCCTTGCCTGGGGTCAAGAATATCGTCCTCGTAATGAGCGGCAAGGGGGGCGTCGGCAAGAGCTCGGTCGCGACGAATCTGGCTATGGCGCTCTCGCGGCTCGGCTACAAAATGGGGCTCCTCGACGCGGACATCTATGGTCCCTCGATACCGACGATGTTCGGCGTCAGCGGCCGCCCGGTCTCCCTCGACGGAAAGACGATCGAGCCGCTTCTGCGCTTCGGAGTGAAGCTGATGTCGATGGGATTCTTGCTCGAAGATCCGAAGGCGGCCATCATCTGGCGCGGGCCGATGCTGCACGGGGCGCTGCAGCAGTTCATGAAAGACGTGAGCTGGGGCGCGCTCGATTTCCTGGTCATCGATCTGCCACCGGGGACGGGTGACGTCGCGCTCACGCTGTCACAGCGGGTAAAGGCGACAGGGGCCGTGATGGTCACGACGCCCCAGGCCGTCTCGACCGACGACGTCTACAAATCCGTGTCCATGTGCAAGAAGGTGAACATCCCGGTGATGGGGGTGGTCGAAAACATGAGCTGGTTCGTCGACAGCGCAGGTGTGCGCCACGAGCTCTTCGGCAAGGGCGGCGGTGAAGCCGTGGCCGTGTTCGCGGAAGCGCCGCTGCTCGGGCAGGTGCCGCTGGACCCATCGGTGCGCGAATGGGGCGACAAGGGAACGCCGGTCGTCCAGGCAGCCCCGTCGAGCGAGGTCGCGCAGGCGTTCGTTGCGATTGCGGAGCGCGTGGTCGCGCTGTGCGAGCAAGCGCACGAGGGCGACGCGGGGCTGACGATTGATCGCAGCGGCGGAAGTGGCGGAAAGAAGCGGCTGCCGATCGCCGGGTAGCAGGGCCGTGTGGCTGGGTGGAGCGGGCGCGGGGCCAGGAAGTCGCCCTTTTTCGCCCGGACGCGCGAAAGCAGGGCTCTACGGAGCGCACCTGTCCGTACGTGAGCACCGAGCGCAGGATTCGACGCAGGGACCGTGGCGGGCAGCAGCTTGGAAGACTCGGCCTTGGCCCCCGCCGCCTCACAATCGCGTAGAATCATGCCCGTGCAGAGAAGCTTTTTGCGACGAGGAAGGGCCATTGGCTTCGTGCTCGCGCTCGGTGCGTGCGAAGTCTATGTCGACAGTCCGCCCCCGGCCGCTCCGCGGCCGCCTGCCCGGCAGGCGTTTGCACCTCCCGCTCCGCCGCCTCCGGTGATCGCTGCGGCCGCCGCCCCGCTGCCTCCGAGACCCGCCCCTCCGCCGCCGCAGCCTCTCGTGGTGCGGTTCCCGGCGCGGGTCGTCCGCCCGCCGCCGCTCCAGAGCGCCTCGAGCGTGCGGCTCGACATCACGTCTCTCCGAATGAAGCTTCGAACCAATCGGAAGTGCGGCGCGCGCGAAGTGCCGCCCAATAGCGGCCACTACGTTCATCTCGACTGCAACTTGCACGTGCCGCTTGCGACGGCGAAGCCGTTCTCGCCGCGCAAACTCAACCTGATGTTGGCCGGGGTGCTCAAGCTCGATTCGCCGATCGCCCCGGCCGGCGCTCAGCCGGCCAAGCTCGACACGGGGGTCGATGGCGCGCTCCCGGACGCCGTCGATCACCGCAAAGACGGAACCGAAGGACCGATCGAGGACCAAGGCCAAGTGGGATCGTGCACGGCGTTCTCACTCGCGAGCGCGATGGACAACGCGATCCGGCGACAGAACAAGGCTGACACGATGTCGCCTTTGCACATCTGGTCGCACTACGGCGTGCCCGTGATCAAGAACGCCGGCGACCAGAACCTGAACAAAGCGATCGCCGCCTGGGACGCCTGGCCTTACGACGAGCGCCTCGCCTGCGAGATCGACCAGAGCGGCGACGGCGACTGCGGGCCTTACCTTCCGCCCGTGGTTCCGGGCAGCGCGAAGCTGGACCCGACCGTCCAGGCGAAGGTCAAAGACTCGGACGCCAAAGGGCGCTGGCGGGTGACCGAATACGACGCCATTGCCGCGACGCCCGACACGATCGCAGCGATCCTCGTCTCGGGCGCCGACGTGTGGTTCACGATGGATATCGGCAATAGCTGGCTGAATCCTCAGGGGGACACCATTCCCGATTGGAGCGAGGCGACCATCGACGGCGGACACGCGGTGCTGTTTGCGGGGTACCGCCACAAGAACGGGCTGCGGCAGTTTCTCGTTCACAATAGCTGGGGGAAAGACTGGGGGGACCAGGGCTTCGCGTACGTATCGGAGGCAATGGTCAAGCAGTTCACAAAACAGGCGTACAAGGTCGTCGTTTCCGATTCGAGCCCGCCGCCGTCGCCCGGCGATTCGAACGCGCTCACAGACGACGACTGCGGCGAAGACCAGCTCGTAGACTCCGCTACGGGCCAGTGCGTAACGATTTGTCCCGACGACTCGCGGCCCGCGAACGGGCAGTGCGACGCAAACGCCGGGGCGAAGAAGCCCGTGTCGGCGCCCCACGGATTGAAGCTCCTGAAACGCTGAGGGTACCGCGACACACGCTGCCTCGGCAGCTTCAGGTTACGGTTCCTCGTCGTCGTCTCCAAAAAGGATACCGATGGCCAGCTCGATCGCATCGAACGGCTCGGCGCGCACACGCTCGGCGCGATCCGCCGTCAGGACTTCGAGATAGCCTTCGGCGGTCCAGCGATTGACCGAGAGCGACTCTTCGGAGGGATCCACGATCCAGTAGTGAGGGACACCAAAGCGGTGATAGCCGCGCTTCTTCTTCACCAAGTCGTTTCGCTTGTTCGACGAGAGGATCTCGCAGACCCAGTCGGGCCGGACGCGGATCGGCACCGCCGAGGGGAGCTCGGGCAGGCGCTCCCGGCGCCAGCCCGCTAGATCCGGGCGATAGACGTCGCTCTCCGAAAACTCGACCTCGGTCTCCGTCGCAAACCACCAGCCGCCGGGAGACCGACCGCCGGGCCGGCGATCGTACGGGCCCAGCGTGCGGAAAAGTCTGCCTTGCGCCCCTCCGTGGCGCCCGGACGCGGCTTCCTTCTCGATGAGCTGCCCGTCGACGATCTCGTGCCGACGGCGCTCCTCGGGGATCGCGAGCAGCTCGTCGACCGTGTATCGACGGAGCGCCGGTTGACTCATGGCCTCCAAGCATACTGCGGGCAGAGCCGCTCCGCGACGATCGCGGGCGAGCGCAGCCCGTCGCCACCGCTCCTGGTCTTCCCTCCGCAAGAGACGCTTGCTAGGACCACACAACGTGGAGTGGGCAGACGTCATTCGCGAGCTGAAGGGCGGCGCCCCAGCGGTGAGCCCCGCCGTGCTCGAGCTGGATTTGTCCCGCTTCGACAAGGCGCCCGGTCCGCCCGTCATCGCGCTGGGCATCTCTGCGCTGAGCGACGCCACGGATGCCCGGACCTTCGGCGAACTCCTCAATCATCCGCAGACCGACCAGCACCTTCACGCGCTGCTGCCGCGGGGAGAGCGCCGCGCTTTCCTGCGGCTGCTTCCGAACGTCGTTCGCCGCCTCGTCGGAGGAGCTCCGGGGCCGACCGCAGTGGTCGAGGCCCGCGCGCACGCCCGTACCGTCTTGGACCCAGAGGTCATGCCCAAGGGGGGAGCCGAGCTCGAGTCGTGGGCGCAGCACTTCGGATTGACCGAATTGCTGGCCCGGCTGGTCCAGTTGCGGGTGGGCAAGCGAGCGCCCTCGGCGCACTTATCGCTGCGTGAATGCGCCGATCTCGTTCGCCATGCGGACGCCGGCCGCGAGATCGGCGCCTCTCGCGAGGATCTGCGCCGCCTCGCGGAAGGGCGGCTCGTCCCCGAAGCGAAAAAGAACGCGATCCTGGTCGCAAAACGCGCCGCGTTCTTGGCGCGCCAGCGTACCCCCGACGACCCGTGGGTGGCCGAACGCGTCGTCCAGCTCCGGCAGCTGGCGGGCACTCGGGCTTCGGCAGGTGCGGGCTCGGTGCCCCTCGCGCTCGCATACCCCGCCGCCGCCGCAGACTTTCGGCCGGGCCCGCCCCGGCTGAACGTCCGGCTGTACGAGCAGCGCAACGAACACACGGTCGATCTCGCGAGCGGCACGTTCACGAACAACGGTTTCAACTGGCACGGTAGCCCCGAGCGCCTGCGCGAAGACCGGGCGATCCTCGAGTGCGCCGCGGATGTGCTGTCGGATCCAGAGAGCACGGCTCTCGCCGACCTACTCGCGTGGCGATCGATTCCGTCTTGGCGGCATATGCTCGGCGCGTTCGAGGAGGCCGTCGCTGTCACGCGGACAATGACTGCGCCGCTGGAAGACGACGAGCGAGTCGCGTTTCGTCTTTCGATCGCCGCCGGCGGAGTTCCGGCGATTCTCCTGCAGCGCGCGCGCAAGGGCGGCGCGTTTACCGTGGGGAGACTAGCCGACGCGCACGAAGCGCTCTCGCTTCCGAACCTCACGCCAACCGAGCGCGAGGCGTCGGAAACTATCGCGCTGCTCGGGCCCATTAACCTCCACGGCCGCGGGCATCTCCGAACTCGCTTGCGACTGCTCGATCTTCTGGCGGACCATCCGCGCGTCTACCTGGAGGGCGGCCCGAAGACGCCCGTCGCTCTGCGGCGCGCCCGCGCCACATTGCGCGTCACCCCGGCCGAATCGCGCTTCCGAGTCGACGTGCGCGTGGGCAGTGCGATCCTGACTGCCGCGGAAGCCCTCGCACGCGCGCGCACGACGCACGTTCTCTGCGCCGCGGACGCGGCCGGCCAGACGGTCTACTTCGCGGAGGTCGACGAGGTCTCGATGGCTCTTTTCGCCGCCCTCGCGTCGGACGGCGAGAGCTTGCCCGGCGAGGGGCTCGATGCCACGCTCGCCGTACTCTCCTCTTTTTCCGACCTCGGACTCGACCTGGACCTTCCGGAGGCAGCGCGCGGCAAGTCCGTCGCAGCCGATCCGCGCGTCGTCGTCCAGCTCTCGCTCGCTCCGAATGGTGCGCTCGCCCTCGCGCTCCGCATTCGGCCCTTGGCGGGCGGACCGGCGGTGCGGCCCGGGGCGCCGCCCCGACACATGTACGGCGCGTCGGCCGATCGAGCCCGCATCTTCGTGACGCGCGATTTGGACGACGAACAGATGCGCGCCGAGAGCCTGCTTGCTTCCCTTCCTCTCGCAGCCGCGGTGCGCCAGGGCCCCTTCGATCTCCTCGTCGACGATCCCGAGCGGGCGTGTGACGTGGTGGCGACGCTCTCCGAGCTCGGAGAGGGCATCCTGACCGAATGGCCGGACGGGCAGCGCATGCGGGTCGCGACAACCATCGTGCCGCGCGCACTCAAGCTGCGCGTCGAGCGCAAGCGCGACTGGTTCGGCATCGAGGGCGGGGCCGAAGTCGACGGGACGAACGTCGGGATCCACACGCTGCTCGAAGCCGTCCGGGCCGGACGACGATTCGTTCGACTCGGCGACGGGGCGCTGGCCGCGATCAGTCGGGAATTGAGAGCGCGCCTGCAACGCGCCGATGACGTGCTGCAGGGCGGGCGAGAGGGGACCGTGGCGCATGCCCCGGCGGTGTCGGCGGTCTGCGAGCTGGTGGACAGCGAGAGCGAGCAGATCGCCGCCGACGTGGCGTGGCTCGATCTGCGGGCGCGTATCCGCCGCGCGCAAACCGCCGACCCGGAGCTGCCGGCCGGGCTCGCCGCAGAGCTGCGTCCTTACCAGGAGCAGGGCTATCGCTGGCTGATGCGCCTCGCGGAGTGGGGAGCGGGCGCTTGCCTGGCCGACGACATGGGCCTCGGCAAGACCTTGCAGGCGCTTGCCGTCCTCGAGGCGCGAAAGGCCGAGGGGCCGGCGATCGTCGTCGCGCCGATGTCGGTGTGCGCGAACTGGGCGACCGAGGCAGCGCGCTTTGCCCCGGGTCTCGACGTGCTCGCGTATCGCGGTGCAGATCGGTCCCGCATGCTCTCCCAGCTCCGCCCGGGCACAGTGCTCGTCACGAGCTACGATCTCATGCTGCGCGACATCGACGCCCTTTCCTCGCTGGAGTTTTCGGCGGTCATCTTCGACGAGGCCCACGTCCTCAAGAACGGCAACTCGAAGCGCGCGGCCGCGGCCCGCCGCATCCGCGCCGCGTTTCGGGTCGCGTTGAGCGGAACGCCCGTCGAAAACCACACGGGGGAGCTTTGGAGCCTGTTTCGGGTCGTGGTGCCCGGCCTCTTCGGGTCGTGGGAGCGTTTCCGGGAGCGGTTCGCGGGGCCGATTGAGCGCGACCGCGACCCGGGACGCCGCGCCGCCCTCGCCGCGACCATCCGACCGTATCTTTTGCGCCGCACCAAGCGCGACGTGGCCCCGGAGCTCCCGCCGCGAACCGAGATCGTTCGCTTCGTGGACCTATCGGCGGCTGAGCGCGACCTCTACGAAGCCGAGCGGCTGCGCGCAATAGACGCCCTCAAGGCAGGCGCGGGGGGCGAAGAAGGCCGCTTCGCGATCCTCGCGGCCCTGACGCGGCTGCGCCAGCTCGCGTGTCATCCGCGCTTGCGACATCCCGAGTCGTCCGTCGTGTCATCCAAGCTCGAGAGCGTTCTCGCGTTGATCGACGAGCTCAGGGAGGCGGGCCATCGCGCGCTCGTGTTCAGCCAGTTCACGAGTCACCTGGGGGTCCTTGCCGAAGCGCTGAGGCCCCGAGGTGCGACGCTCTTCGAGCTCGACGGATCGACTCCGGCCGACGTGCGCGCCGACCGCGTTCGGCGGTTCCAGGCCGGTGAGGCCGACCTCTTTCTCATTTCGCTCAAGGCGGGCGGCGTCGGCCTTAACCTGACCGCCGCCGACTACGTGCTGCACCTCGATCCGTGGTGGAACCCGGCGGCAGAGGACCAGGCCAGCGATCGGGCCCACCGGATCGGTCAAGACAAACCCGTCACCGTCGTGCGGTTCATCTCCCGAGCGACCATCGAAGAGTCGGTCTTCGCGCTGCACGCGGAGAAGCGCGAGCTCGCGGAGGCGATCCTCGGAGGCGGCGACGCGGCTGCCCGCCTGACCGCAACCGAGCTCTTTGCGCTGATGGAGAAGAGTACCGCGAGCGATTCGGGGGATGGCGAAGGGGCGGACGCCCGCGGCGATCCCGAAGACCGCTGAGCCGGGTCAAAGGCGCTTCCGTGCGCGCCCGGCGCGCGGCCCGCGCCTTCCTGCCGGAGACGACGGCCCCGACGACCACGATCCCGGCGAGCCATTCCCGCCACGCCTGGTCCCCACCGCCTACCATCGCGCAGCCCCCCCTCGCGGTCGTCGGGTACTGTGCGCTCCACGCGTCGCCGGCGATCGGCACCGATTTGGGTGCCACGATGTCCCCCCCGTCGAACGTGACCCCGAGGGTGAGCGTGGACCCTCCGAGGCCCGCCGGCAGTTGGGCGACCACGAGCCATACGCCGGCACCGACTCGGCGCATGGGCACCGAGCCGTAGAGCGATCCGTCGACCCGCACGTACGCGAGGAGACGCTCGGCGCCGAAGCCGTCCGCGGGCTCGGGGCTCCCGCCGGCGTCTGCCGCGGTGCGAAGCTCCACCACCGACTCGAGCGGCGTCGAGCCGTCGGCCAGGTAGACGTCCGCTCCGAGCGTCATCCAGCTCTCGCTCGCGACCGGGAGCCCGGACACGACGCCGCTCTGTCCATCGATCACCGCCAGCGCACCGCCGACGTCGAGCTCTCCCGCGCCGGCCTGATCGTCGAACAAAGCCGGTGATCTCAGTGGATGTGCGCCCCCTTGAAGGGCCTGCAGTACGTCGCTCTCGGTCAGCGTCGGCCGCTGATGCACCGCCACGTCCTCTTCGAGGAGGAGCGCGACGGCGCCGGCTACGAGCGGTGACGAGAACGACGTTCCCGCGGAGACGCCGTGCGCCGCGTCGATTTCCTGGCACCGGTCCGTGGGTCCCTTGGGCGTATCGGGGCAGTTGGTCGTGAAGACACTCGTGACGACGGGTGGAACGGCTTGCTGCGACAGCGGACCGATGATCGCGGCGCCAGGCGCCATGATTTCGGGTTTCGGAACCCCGGTGACGGTCGGCCCGGCGCTCGAGAACCAGCACGGCTCGCCGCTGGTGACCTCGCGCGGCAACGCGGACGGAACGGGCTCGCCGCCGGACGGGTCGAGAGCCGGAGCGTCCAAGCCGATCTGTGCGCCGTCGACGCTGCGCCAGGAGGTCTTGTTCATCGTGCAGCCGACCGAAATGATGTCTGGATGGGTCGCCGGGAGATTGACCGTGCCCTCGCGCACCGCATCGAGAAAGCCCACGGCGCTCGGACTCGACGCGTCGCCGGTTCCTTGCACGTAAAGGTCGGCGGTGCCCGAGCCGGAGAGCGTCACCGCGTACGTTCCGGGCGGCCAGACGCCCTGCCAGACGACGATCGCTCCGAGGGACTGTGCCGGTATCTGGCCGCCGCTGGCGCTGCTTCCGTTGTAGATCGCGGCGTTGAACGAATCCGTGTTCTTGCCCGCGGAAGATCCGGCAGCCACGGGCTGCACCCAGGTGCCGCCCGGCGCGTCGAGGCCGACGCTCAAGTTCGACCCCGGATGCATCGCGACCCAAATCTGTACGCCGCCGTTTTGGGTAGCCCCGAGGGTTCCGAGCGGAACGCGCGTCGTCGAGCCGCGCGCGACGTGAACGTTCTGATGGATGGGTGTTTCGGAAATCGATCCGCTGTTGCCCGCCGCGACGACCAGCGCGTGACCGGGCTGGCCGGGGCCGACGTGGCTGGCGAGCGTTTGCTCCCAATCGAGCGTCCCGTCGTGGGGACCGAAGTCGGTGCCGATGGAGAGATTGACGACGACGGGCTGCTGCATCGAGTCGGCGCGGTCGAACAGGAATGCGACCCCGCGCAGCAGCTCGTCGTTTCCGATCGCATCACTTCCGGGGTCGGTGATTCGCGCCACGAGAAGGCCGGCTTGGGGGGCGACTCCGCGGTACAGCGGGTCTTGCCCCGCGGCGCATCCAGCAACCAGGGTGCCATGGCCGACTTCGTCTTTCGGCAGACTCTCGGTCACTCCGGTGGCGAGAAGTCCGTCGATGTCCGCCTTGGCCCAAACGGCGCCGAAAGCAAGATTTCCGTTGGCGTCGGTCGACCCGTACTTCTGCTCGAGGTCAGGGTACTTCCCGATCGGGCGGGCGGAGAGGTCGAGCAGCCATTGAACCCGCGTCCCGCCGCTGGCGTCGTGGAAACTCGGATGGGTGAGGTCGATGCCGGTGTCGGCAAGCCCGACGAGAACGTTTTTGCCTTGGTGGCCGGAGGTGTTCGCCGCCGCGGCTCCGACGAAGCCCGTGGCGGTGTCGAGCAGCAGATGCAAAGGCGGCGACACTTCGATCGGCAGCTCGGGATGAGCCTCTGCGAACGACGCGATCGTCGAGGCCGCGCCCCAGATGCGGGCGATGCCCGGCGCCACTTCTCGGAGTCCGAGGGAAGCCCCGGTGACGCCGCTCGGCAGCCGGACCAGCCCGCCCAGGGCCGGTGAACCCGGGGGGGCAAAGGCATCTTTGGCCCGTGCGCCGAGGAGGCGAACCAGGGCAGCGCCATCGGGGTGCTGAGCGCCCGACGACGAGGCAAACGTTGCAACCGCCGTCGCGACGGCAAAGCCAAAGAGCTGGCGAGGCCGGACCATCGTACTGCAGCATACGCTCGAATCGAGGGGAGAGCGCCGCAGCCGTCCCATCGCCGAGCACCGCGCGATCGGGGCGTATTTTCCAGGTTCCGCACGCTTTGCCGGTTTCTGCGACGCATGAACGCGCGAACTTCAATCCGGGGCGCACCTCGCTACTTCTTGAATAGTCGCCCGAAGAGTCCCTGCTTCTCGGAGTCGTCCGGCTTCGGCGGAGACGGGCTCGACGAGCGCGTTTGGGCCGGCGGCGGCTTGCTGGATCGCCGCCCGCCGCGCATGTTGTAGAGGCGCACCTCGCGCGCGGCGTCGATGTTGCGCGGGTTCAGATCCACCGCGCGCTTGAAGTCCTTGACCGCGAGGTCGGTCTTCCCGAGCCGCTTGTAAAGCATCCCTCGCCAGTTGTAGGCCTTTTCGCACCTCTCGCTCATCGCGATGGCCCGCTCGAGCATCTGAATGCTCAGAAGCGTTTTCTCGGGGGACTGATTCTCCGGTTTGAGCGTCACGAGCCAAGCCAGCAGCGCGACATAGTCCGGCTGGGTGGCGTCGTCCTCCAGTGCCTTTCTGCAGAACAGCTCCGCCTGGGCCACGTCGTTGCGCCGGAAGCAAACCTCCGCTTTCTGAAAGTTCGTTGCTGCGTCGATGACCTTCGCGACCGTGGCCTGCATCTCCGGAGATCCGGTCCCGTCGGCGAGTAGTCGCATGTAGCGCGTGCGCTTCTCTTCATCGGTCAGCGTCGCGTGCGCCTCGCTCATGCGTGTGAACACCCGCGAGCACGCGTCCCGGACGGGGCCGAGCTCGGGGGGGAGTCGGTCGGGGTGCCATCGCTTTACCAGCGTAAAGAAAGAAGCTTCGACGTCGGCGTTCGTCGCGTCCCGCGGGATATCGAGCATCATGAAGTAATCGGCGCGGTCGATGTTCGACGCTCGATCAGCAATCTCCCGCCATCGCTGAGCCATTTCCGCCGCAAGCGTCGGAGGGGGCTCCGGCGTTCTCGTCGGCGCCCGACTCGATCGCCGGGCGACCGCCACCTCGGAGCTCGCCGACGCCCGCGCGACCGCCACCTCGGAGCTCGCCGACGCCCGCGCGACCTTGAACTCGGAGGCCGGCGACGCTCGGGTGACAGCGCCGTCGGACGCGGGCGACCTCGGGAGCGGCATCCTGGGAACGCTCTCCGAAAGCACGTCGACATGCTTCGTCAGGAGCAGGAGATACGCGAGCAGCTGCGCGGTTCGATCGTCCAGATGGGCGGCGTTCGCAAGCTCCGAGGCGCGCATCGGGCGTAGGCCCAGGAGCTGCGCCGCCTCGAGCTCTTCCGTCTTCAAGCCGAGCCGTTCGAGGTCTCCGCCGCTCGACAGCCGCAGCGAGCACGAGGAGACACGCTCGAGAGCGGCCCTTACGTGGTCCCACGGTGCGCCCTCGAGCAGCATGCCCCATAGGAGCGGCACCGGGTCGATGCCTTGCCCGCTGCCGCCCCAACCTTTCAACACGTCGAAGCCGTCGTAATACGCGTACGCGGTCTCCGCGGGCATCGCGGCTACGTAACGAACTTTTCGCGCGAGCTGCTCGCGGAGCCCGGTGCTCAGCACCGCCGGCTCGATGATCTTTTCGGCGACGAGGAGCTCACCATGCAGCACCGGCCGAGACGCCTTTTCTCGCGCGAGGTCCGCGAGCGATCGCGTGAGCTGCTCTTCGCTCAGGTATCGGAGATCGAGCAGCACGCGGCCCAAATACGCGACCGGTTCGCTCGTGCGCGCCTTTGCCGGTTGCCCCTCCACGAAGAGAACGGCCGCGCTTCGCTTGTCCGGGGAGAAGAGCTCCATCGACCCGCTCAGCTTCTTCTCGAGCGCGTAGACCAACAGGTGCAAAAACGGAGTTTTGGCCAGCGTGCCGCTGGCCGACGTCGCGGGTCGGTTGGTGGTCGAATCGCGCATGTATCCGGAAGGGTGCGGCAAGCCGCTCGGAAAGAAAGGTTAGCGCAGAGCGCTGGAGTCGCGCGAGGGGTGTGCGCCCAATGGTAGACTCGGCCGACTTCCCCGAGCCCGATGTCCTCCAAGTCGACCGCATCTCTTCCGCCGAAGGAGATCGCTCAATTCGAGATCGTGCGGCGCCTCGGCGCCGGCGGGATGGCGGAAGTCTTTCTCGCGAAGAAGCGGGGAGCGGAGGGAACCTACAAAGTTCTCGTACTGAAGCGCATCCTACCGACCCACGGCGGGTCTCGGCGCTTCCGTTCGATGTTCATCGAAGAGGCGCACCTCGCGACGCGCCTGAACCACCCCAACGTCGTCCAAGTGTACGAGTTCGAAGACTTCGAAGACGAGGGCCTTCTCCTCGCGATGGAGTACGTCGAAGGCTGCGACCTCGGGCGTTTGATGACTGCCGCGCGGTCGAAGGGCACCCAAATCCCGCCTTGGCTCGGGGCGTGGATCGTCGCGGAGGCCGCCAAGGGCCTCCACTACGCGCACGACAAGAAAGACGAGGCCGGGCAGCCGCTCGACATCGTGCACCGCGACGTCAGCCCGCAGAACATCCTTCTTTCGTTCGAGGGGGCGGTGAAAATCGCCGATTTCGGCATCGCGAGCGCGCGGCTTTTCGCCGAGGAGCAGGGCGTTCTGAAGGGCAAGTTCGGATACATGTCGCCCGAGCAGGCTCGCGGAGAGAACGTCGATCGACGCGGCGACTTGTACGCGCTCGGCGTCATCCTTTGGGAGATCCTCGTGGGCAGGCCCATCCACGGAGGGCTGGGCGGTGAGGCCCTCCTCGACATCGTGCGTTCCGGAATCGTCGAACCGCCGTCGGTCTACGTGCAGGACGTTCCCACGGAGCTCGAGCAGATCGTCCTCCAGGCGCTCGCGCCGAGCCGCGCCGATCGGTACCCCACGGCGCGCGACATGGCCGCGGCGCTCGGACGCGCGATCCTCAAACAAGGTGAGCTCATCGACGCCGCAGCGCTGGAGTCGACAATCGGCTCGCTCGTCTCGCGAGACGTGCGAAGCGACCCGCCCTCCGTCGACCCGGCGTCGCGCGCCCTGCGGTCCGACGACGCGCGCACGCAGGCTGCAGTGCCGCATGCGCGCAGCATCGCTGACGCGCGCGAGAGTCGCCGTCCTCCACCGCAGGCGGCCGACGACTTGCGCGCCGGCGACCCCGAACACGGCTCACCGCCGACCGAGCCGCCGCCCCCCCCGGGACCCAACGAAGTGCGTCACGTCGCGGTCGTCACGCTCTGCCTGCACGGGCTCGATGCCTTCGTGATGCCGCGGCGCGCGCTCGATCGACTCCGGGGAATGCTGGACGACCTCGCGTTCAAACGCGGGATGCGATGGATCTGGACCACCGATACCGACGCCCGCGCGATCGCGGGGCTCGTCGCGCACCCGTCCCGCGCGTCGCGGGACGCGGTCCAGCTTGCCCTCGACGTGCACGAGACGATCTCCGGCTTCAAAGAGGATCTGCCGGCGCCGCTGGCCGCGTCGTTGGGTATCGTGCGTGGCATCGCGAGCGGCGCTCGGGACTCGCAGGGCCACCTCGTCCGATACGCCTTGCACCATCCGACCACCTACCTCGCCGATCTGCTCGCGCACTCGACGCCCATGGGTCGCACCTGGGTGGCGGGCGGCGTCTACCGCATGGTAAGGCGCGAATTTCGATGGGGCGACGCTCCGAACCTTCATCTCGACACGGCGGGGACGGTCGACGTCCCGGCGACGATGCGCATTTACGCGCTTGAACGCAGTCTGTCCCGCGAGGAACGGCTTGCGGAGGCACAGGCCGGCTCAGGCGATCTGGTCGGGCGCGACGCCGAGAAAGCGGAGCTGCGCGCCGCGTGTAGCGAAGCGCTGGGCGACGGGACGGGCGCGGGGAAACTCGTCTGCCGCGCCATCGTCGGGGAGATGGGAATAGGCAAAACGGCGCTTGTGGCGACGTTCCTCGCCGAGCTCCCGTCGAACGCCCGACTGATCCACGTCGAGTGCACTCCGGTCATGATGGTCGTGCCCTACGGGGCCATCGCGGAGCTCGTGCGCGCGGCGATCGGGACGACCGGCGACGAGCCGTTCGACCAAGTCGCCGGCCTCATCGCTCGCGCCGGCGGTCTGTCAGGCGGAGACGCGGCGAGCCTGATGGTGGCGCGCCTCGCCGAGCTCGCGACGAACCGTCAGGCGTCGCGTGGCGACGACGAGGACGCGCACGGCCGCAAGAAGAACATCGTCGCTGGCGTGCGCACGTTGCTCGCGGCGATCGCCCTCGCGCAGCCGTTGGTCTTGGTCGTCGAGGGTACGCACTGGGGTGACAAGGCGAGCCTCGACGTCTTGAGCGAGATCGTGCACGGAAGCGACCCGCTCCCAATCTTCGTTCTCGTCGTCACTCGCCCCGACGACCGAGTGATCCACGTGCTCGAGGGGCTAAGCCGCATCGAGCTTCGAGGACTGACGCCCGACGAGCACGTACGTCTCGTCAAGGCGCGGCTCGGCGTGCGCGACGGAGCGCGCCAGGTATGCGCCGATTTGCTGCCGAAGGTCGGCGGCAATCCGTTCTTCCTCCTCGAAATGATCGACGCACTCCTCGAGCGCGGGGCGCTCGAGATTCGTGAGACCCAAGAAGACGGACAGCGCGTCGCCGTCCTCACGAAGACCGAGCGCGCCGATGCGGGGTTCCGAGAGCTGCCTTCCACGCTCGAGCAGCTGCTGGGCGATCGCTTGCACGAACTTCCTCCCGAAGAGCACGTCGTCGTCCACTGGCTCGCGATCGCCGGAGGGCCGCTTCCCCTTGTGGACCTCATCAAGCTCACGGGCAGTCACGGCGACGAGGCGATCGTCCGGCTCTGCGCGCGCGGGCTGTGCGATCGCAAGGGAGAGCTGGTCGACTTCCGCCATCCGCTGACGCGCGACGTCGCCTACGCGGAGCTGGGCTCCGAGGATCGATCGCGGATGCACCGCGCGCTCGGAGAGCACCTCGCACGAACGTCGCTCGGCCGCGGCGTCTCCGCGGCCATCGTCGCGCGCCACCTCGCGCGCGGCGAGAGCTACGATCGCGCCGCAAGCTTTTATCTCGAGGCCGCGGGGGCCGCGAGGTCGACCCATCAGACACACCTGGCCATTCGGTATTACGAGCGCGCGGCGTCGTACCTAGGCCCCGCCGACCCTCGTCGCGTGATCGCTCACGAGGCGCTCGAGAGCTCCTACCGCGTTCTCGGCCGAAGGCGCGACCGTCTGTCGAACCTCAAGGCCCTTCGGCGCCTGGTCCGGTCGGTGGGTACGCCGCGCGCGGTGTGCCTCGGCCTCCTGCGGAGCGCACGATACCAATTCGACGAGGGACACCTGGCCCGTGGCGCACTCGTCGCCAAACACGCCGCCGAGGTCGCGCACGCTGCGAAGACTGCCTCGCTCGAGGTGGAGGCCGAGGCGCTCGTCAGCGATTTTCTGCGCGAACTCGGCGACGTGCAGGGCGCGCTCGCGGCCTGCGATCGGGCCCTGGCTGCGTTCGACCCCGCCACCGATGCCCGCGTGCCGCCGCGCCTCCAGGGAGAGGTGCTCCGATCGCGCGGCATCTTGCTCCGCCGCGTCGGCCGCGTCCGCGAAGCGGTGGACGCGCACGTCGATGCCATCGCGATCTTCAAGAAATGCGGGGCACGGCGCGTCGAGGCCCGCGTCAAGAACTCGCTGGCCTATTCGATGTTCGTGCAAGGCCGCTACGAAGACGCCATCGCGCTCGCGCTCGAGTCCATCCAAATCGATCTCTCGATCGGCGGCCGCTTCCAAGTCGCCAAGACGCTCACCACAATCGGTCATACGTACTTTCGTCTGGGCGACGTGCCTCGCGCCCTCGCTTACGTCAAGCGAGCGCGCGAGGCCCACGACCGGTACGGCGACCAGGATGGATGGGCCGAGACCCTCCTCGTCAGTGCGCTCATCATGACGGAGCTCGCGGATCTGGACGCTGCCGAGGGCTTTCTCATCGACGCAGGGGCGCTCATCACGGCGACGCAGAACGCGTACGATCGCACCTACGAGAACGTCGTCCGGGCCATCTTCGCTCGCGCGCGACGGCAGCCGAACGAAGCGCTCGGTCATGCGCTGGCCGCTCGGCGAAGCGCGGAGGACATGGCTCTCGTCGCCTTCCACTTCTACGCCATGGCCATCGAAGCCGCCGCTCGCGTGGACCTTGGCGAGATGCACTCGGCCACGCTCCTCGCGACGACGGCGCTCGGCGCAGTCGAGAATCTTCAGGGCTGCGAGTACGGCCTCGAGATTCGAGCGCTCTGCGCGGATGCGCTCAAGCGCGCGGGGTCCCCGCAGGCCCCCAACGCACACCAGCGAGCGGTGGACTACGCGAACGCGCTCGTGCGTACCGTCCGTGACGCCCGGCTTCGCAAGCTCTTCCCTCAGCGCCCGCTCAACGCGGCGCTTTTCGAGACCACCCCCGCACCGTCTTTCAGCGCGAGCATCGCACGCCCCTTCGTTCCGTCGGTCCTCGCGGGTCCCCGGAACCCCGGGTCCGCATGACGGATACCGACAGGTCGCCCGTCGAGCCGGGGTCCTACCCAGCGGAAGAGGAGACTCGGTCCGGGCGAGGATTGCCCGACCGCGCGGGCAACGGCCGACTCGCGATGATCTTGTCCGGCGGAGGAGCGCGAGGCGCCTACGAAGTCGGCGTTCTCTGGTACATCTTCGACGATCTCACGCGAATCCTGGGCGCGCCGCCCCGGATCGACGTCTTGTGCGGCACGAGCGTCGGAGCCATCAATGCCTGCTATCTGGCTGCGCACATGGGCGATCCCGTGCTCGGGCTGCGCCGGCTGGTCGAGCTGTGGAGTGAGCTCGAACTCACGCGCGTCCTCGGCTTCGGAGTCCGGCAGGTCGTGGGCCTGCCGTGGGTGCTTCTCGGCGGGGGCGGAGGTCACGGTCTTTTCGACGTGCGACCGATGGCGGACATCGTGCAGCGCGAGATCAGCTGGCGCGCGGTGTCTCGCTGCCTGCGAAAGCGCTTGCTCGGGGCTCTCACCGTCTCGTGTACCGAAGTCTCGACGGGCCGCACCGTCGTGTTCATGCAGGTCTCGCCGGACGTTGCCGTTCCCGCGACTGCGCCGCCTCGAACCCTGTTTCGAGCCGACCGAATCGGCCCGCAGCACGCGCTGGCGAGCGCGGCGATCCCCCTTCTCTTTCCCCCGGTACGCATCGACAACGAGCTCTACCTCGACGGAGGGCTTCGCCAGAACACGCCGATCGCCCCGGCGCTTCGTCTCGGCGCCACGCGCATCTTCGCGATCGGCAGCTCGCGGGAAGTCCAGGGCCGCGTCGTCCGGGAGGCGGCTCACCACGAGCCGGGGCGCGCTCCGGGAGCATCGTTTCTCCTCGGAAAGGTCCTGAACGCGTTCCTGCTCGACCACGTCGACGTCGACATCGATCTGTTGATGCGGATGAACAACGTCATCCTCGACGGGACGCGCGCGTACGGGCCGGGGTTCGCCGAGGCGCTCAGCGCGGAGGCCCGCCGGCGTCGAGCGCTGGAATACCGCTTCGTTCGATGCATGCGTGTGCGGCCGAGCGAGGACGTGGGCCGGCTCGCGAGCGACCATCTCAAACGCGGCCGGCTTCGAGGCGATCCCATCCTGACAAAGCGGCTCTTTCGCATGCTCGACCTCGGGGTCGAGAGCGAAGCGGATCTCGCGAGCTATCTCCTGTTCGACGGCCCGTTCTGCCGTCGTCTCATCGAGATGGGCCGTGCCGACGCGCAGGCGCGCCGAGAAGAACTCTTGGATTTCTTTCGCGAGGCCCAAGTCGAAGCGGGCAGGGGCGGCGAAGCCGTGGGATCGGTGGGGTCTAGAACGTGACCAGCGGGAACGCGGGCCCGGGTCTCGCGAAAAGGTAGCCCTGCAAGAGATCGCACCCTGCCTCGACGATCGTGTCGCGCTCGTCGGGGGTCTCGATGCCTTCCGCCACGACCTGCATCCCGAGCTCCCGGCACATCGTGATCATCGTCCGCACGAGCGTCTTTTTCGTCGGCTGTGCGTTGATGCCTCGCACGAGCGACATGTCCAGCTTGACGACCTCCGGCTCGAGCTGCGCGAAGCTCGTGAGTCCGGCGTAGCCCGCCCCGAGGTCGTCGACCGCAATCCGAAACCCCATCGCGCGAAGGCGCGCGATCCGGGACTGCACGTCGCGGATCGCGTGGAGGCTCGAACGCTCCGTGATCTCGAGCACGACCTTTCCGGCCACCTTCGCGAGCGCGGAGTGCGGGTCGAAAAGATCTTCGTCGAGCAAGTCTTGCGTGTGCAGGTTCACGAAGAGCATGATTCCGGGGCCGACTGGAGCACCGGGCTCGGCGGCTCGCGCGCGAATCGCCCGACCAAGGTCGTGCAAGCGGTCCAGGCGCTCGGCCGCGTCGAGGACCGCCATGGGATGCGGCAAGGCCGGCTCCTGCGTTCGCAAGAGCGCCTCGTATCCGTACACCTCCCGCCGCGACCAAGAGATGATCGGCTGGTACGCCATCCAGAGAGAGCGCAGCGCCGCGCCGAAGCTCGCGATCAGCCCTGCGCGATCGCCCACGAGCCGATCGGCACCGCCGGCGAGGTCGAGAGCCTGTCGTTTGGCGCGAGCGAGGCGGTGAAGCCGGACGGCGTCGGCGGTGATGCTGCGGAGCCGCGCGCCGTCGACGGGTTTCGTGAGGTAGCGGAGCGCGCCGTGCTCGATCGCGGCCAAAGCCGTTTCGAGCGACGGGGCGCCGGTGATGAGAACCACCGGGATGTCCAGGTCGTGGGCGCGAATCCGCTCGAGCAGCGCGAGGCCCCCGAGACGCGGCATGTCGATGTCGCTCAGCACGACGTCGAACGCTTCGCGCCGAATCGCCTCGACGGCAGCCTCGCCGTCGAACCTCATCTCGACGTCGAATCCGTCTTGCGAGAGCATGCGCGCATACGAGCGCGCGAGCACCTCGTCGTCATCGACGAGAAGCACCCGGGCACGCGGTAGCGACGCGAGCGATGGTACGGCGGCGACACTCACGGGGTAGAAACCACCTTTCGTCCAGATGAACGGCTCGGCGAGGCCCGCGTATAAGGGCAATATTCCGGCATCTTTTCGGCCTAAAGGCCGAGACCCCTTCAGAAGTCGTCTACCGGTCCTGCTCCGACGCGTACGACCTCGGGCGGGGTTTGCGTCAGGTCGACGACCGTCGTGGGCACGAGGCCGCCGGCGCCGCCGTCGAGCACGAGCGCTAGCCCTCGGAAGGCTTCATGAATCTCGTGCGGGTCGACGAACGCAAGCTCAACCGGACGCGGCCTCGGGTCGGAGCCTTTCGACTTCGACCGCCGGCCGCCGGACTCCGACGGCTCGTCGGCGATCCCCGAGCGCGGGCGATGGCTGGCGGTGGTCGAGACGATCGGCCGCCCGAGCTCGCGGGCGAGCGCCCGCGGCGTTTCGAGGGCGGGCACCCGAATTCCGACGGTCTGTCGCTTCATCTGCAAGAGCTTCGGCACGTCGCGTGTCGCTTGGAGGATGAACGTGTAGGGCCCCGGAAGAAAGCGCCTGAGGACCCGGTACACAGGATTGTCCACCATCGCGTACCTCGCGATGTCCGAAAGGTCCGGGCAGATGAACGAGAGCGGCTGCGAGCGGTCCATCCCCTTGATGGAATAAAGACGATCGATCGCGTGCTTGTTCGTGATGTCGCAGCCCAACCCGTAGACGGTGTCCGTCGGGTACGCGATGACGCCTCCCTCGGCGAGAGCCTCTACGGCGCGACGAATTTTGCGTGGCTCGGGGTGCTCGGGGTGGATGGCGAGGAGCATGGCGGGAGAAACCGCGCGCGGGGTGCGCTAAGAGTCGACGACTACCACGCTCATGGCGCACTGCCTTCCTATCCCGTGACGTTCGCCGAATTCATCGCGGGTCCCTGGGCCGCCACCCCCTGGCTACTTCGCGCGTTTGCGTTCGCCTGGGGCTCCGTCTGGGGCAGCTTCGTGAACGTCGTCATCCATCGGGTGCCGCGGGAGCTGAGCGTCGTGCGGCCCGGCTCGCACTGTCCGGCGTGCGGAACGCCGCTCCGCGCGATCGACAACGTCCCAGTCGTCTCGTGGCTGCTCTTGCGAGGGCGGGCGCGCTGCTGCGGTGCGCGCATTTCACCGCGCTACGTCGTGGTCGAACTCCTGGGGGGCCTCATCGCCCTGGCCGTCTTCGAGGTGGTCCTGCGTTCGGTCCCGGGCGCAGCGACGGTGGCGCACGCGGCCAGCGTATTTCTCGCCGATTTCGGGCTGGGGATGGCGCTCCTGGCGGCGGCCTTCATCGACGCGGAGCACATGTACTTGCCCGACGCCGTCACGGTCGGCGGCACGCTCTTCGGCCTGGCGACGCCTGCGCTGCGCGGGCTGAGCTGGTCGGACGCACTCTTCGGCGCCGCCATCGGGTTTGTCGGAGTCTGGCTCCCGTTCATCGTAGGGTACAAGGCGCTCCGCGGGCGAGTCGGGATGGGGCTGGGCGACGCGAAGCTCGTCATGCTCGCGGGGGCCTGGTTCGGTTGGCCCGCCGTGCTCTTTGCCGTATTCGCCGGCGCGCTCCAAGCGACCCTCGCGGCGGGCTTCGTGCTGCTCTTGCACGGCAAGATCGAAGAGCCGGAGAGCGTGCGCAACGATCGCGAAGCGTTGAGCCGTGCCGCGGCGAGCGGCGACGAAGAAGCGAAACGCGCGATCGAGGAAGACCCACTGGGGACCGCTCCGGC
>Ga0265325_10000166_pt1 | contig 46648 bp, 43 predicted proteins | sample 41420metaG_FD_202090 | JGI IMG/M metagenome (GOLD analysis project Ga0265325, IMG submission 202090) | Rhizosphere microbial communities from Carex aquatilis grown in University of Washington, Seatle, WA, United States - 4-14-20 metaG | ecosystem: Host-associated > Plants > Roots > Rhizosphere...
GACAGCGCCCAGTTCGGCGGCTATCTCGGTGGCCGTCTCGGCGCCTTCAATGTGCGGGGCGGGGCGTCCTATTCATATGACAGCATCGACACCAGCCGCGGCATCTTCTTCCCGGGCTTCACCGACAAGACCACGGCGCACTTCCACGGCAATGTCGGGCAGGTATTCGGCGAAGTGGGCTACGGCATGGCGCTTGGGTCTGTCGCGCTCGAACCCATCGCAGGCCTGGCTTATGTGCATGTGCGCGATGGCTCGTTCGCAGAGGCCGGCGGCGTGGCCGCACTGTCAGCATCCAGCGCCAATGAGAGCACCGGTTACTCCACGCTCGGCCTGCGTGCGGCCACAGCCGTTCCGCTCGCCAACGGGACGGTGCTCATTCCGCGCGGCTCGGTGCAATGGCAACACGCCTTCGGCGATGTGACGCCGGTGACGGCGCTCGCCTTCCAGAGCACCGGCACCTCCTTCACGGTTGCCGGCATTCCGATTGCGCGCAACACGGCGCTCATCGAAGGCGGCTTCGACTGGCGCTTCAGCCCGCAGGCCAGGCTCGGTGCGTATTACCAGGGTGAACTCTCCGCCCACGCCGAAAGCCATGCTTTCAAAGGTGGTTTCACGCTGGATTTTTAGAATTCAATTTTAGCTCAGTTCCATCGGTGTCATCGCCGGGCAACCGGGACCGGCCTTCGGCCGGCCCGGCTGTAAACTTGTCCCGGCGATCCCGCTTGATCGGGTACGTCATTGCCTCCCTAAGCGAGATGGCCGGAACAAGTCCGGCCATGACGAACTGGTAGGTATCCCCTCTCTCCTTGTCACGTCTTCTTTTGATATTCCGCGAGCAAGACTCATCCCCCATTCGAACGATTTTCTGCGTCATTCGATCGGGCTAGAGGTCGCGTTCATGCGCGGCCGATGAAGATAAATATCCGCCACGAAAACATTCAAGCGCGGTTCATCGGCGCGTCTGTAGAACGGCCACACACGAAACGTCCGCCAGGAGCCAGGCTTGTGTAGATTTCTGACGCTGGTTGCCGTGCTCGCGAGCCTCACCGCTTTCGCCAACGGCAACCGCGCATATGCGGATTGCCGGACGCAGAATGCGGCTTGCATCCAGGATGCGACGTCGCCAATCGACTCCCTTGCCTGCGGATCTCTTTACCGGACCTGCGCGACGAACCAGGCCCTCAAGGCCCAACAATATGTCAATCAGAGCCCAAACAAGCCGGCGGCGCTATCGGCGCCATCACAGCCGGCATCAGCAAGTGGCGCCAGACCAGCCCACAAATGAGCAATCCGGATTTTAAATCCCGGTTGCCGCGCGCGCCACAATGAGCATGTCGCCTTAACCACGACGCGGAATTCGCCCGCGGCTCACGTGCAATTGTTCCGGAAGTCCTGCGTGTGGGTGACGCGCCATGCGGCGCAATACGGCATGAATGGTATCGCGGGGCCGAGCTCAGATCCTTTGCGCGCAACGCTAACGAGCCGGGAGTTTCCGTGTGCGTGCATCTCTCGTTGCAGCGCTTTGTTTGCTAGCACTTGCAGGTCCGGCAAACGCGCAGCCTGCGACTCCGGCGCAACCGAGTTGCGACCTCGCTCAATGCCTCAACATCTGCCAGGCCGATAAACTGCCCGGCGACGATTGCCCGAGCCATTGCAGCAAGATCATCTCGCTGTGCACGCAAATCGTGATGGAAAAGGAGCGCGCGCGTTTTGTGCGGCGGAAACCGGTTACGTGGTAGACCAGGCCACTTTGTGAATTTCAGATTTTCGTTTGTGTCCAAGCAATAGTCGTATGCGCCCAAGTTTTTATTGACGATCGACGGTAAAAAAAATATCGCGCCGTAGACTACTTTTGCTTTCGTAGGCTTCACCGGCGATGTCTGTTGTCGGTGTGGGGCCGCTTTTGCGGCAAGGCGGCGAATGTTTTGAAGGCCGGTCGTGAGCTTCGCCCCCACTAGCGCGAGCGACTGCGTCAACGAAACGTTCGCCGCCATTTTTATAAACGCGTGTCGATAGACGCGTAAATGCCGCCAGGCCGCGGTTCACGTCTTCCGAATATCCTCCACGCTGCAGGACTGCTGAATGAACACGCGCTTGGGAATCTCTCTGGGCGTTCTCTGCTGTGCCGCCGCGATGCTGGGCGCATCGCAGCTGTCGGCGCAAATGCCGCCGGCGATCAGTGTGTCGGGTGAGAGCATCGTTGCGACATACCATGGCGAAGGGGCGCAGATCTATGAATGCCGGCATGATCAGTCAAGCAAGCTTTTCTGGATGATGCGCGAGCCGATCGCCACTTTGCTTCTCGATGGCAAGACGGTGGGATTTCACGCGGCTGGGCCACTTTGGCAACACATCGATGGAAGCGCTGTCCGGGCCAAGATGGTGAGCGCGGCGCCGGGCGCGACATTCAGCGATATTCCGTGGCTCAAGCTTGAGGTCACGGACCATCACGGCGAGGGCGTGATGTCGCGTGTCGCAACCATCCAGCGCATCAATACGAAGGGCGGCGCAATGCAAGGTTCGTGTGAAAAGGCGGGGGCTTATCGCAGCATACCTTACTCCGCCGACTTCGTATTCCTGCGCAAGCGCGGATAATGCTGCGCCGCGCGGAAATTCTTGAGACAGCACGGCGGCAAATTCGAAAATCCGAGACTTGATCTCGCCTCACGCCATTTCCTAGGCTCGAGTCAGGGCTCATCGCGGCAAACCCGCCCGGTGAGAAAACGACAATTCGTGCAGGGGAGGGATGATGGCGCAGGCCCCACTCAAGGCCGCCTTGATCGGCGTTGGCGCCTGGGGCCGCGTGCTGGCGAGTGCCGCCGGCCAGTCCAAAAAGATCGGGTTTACCTGCTGTGTTGGCCGCAATCCGGACAAGCTCGCTGCGTTTTCGCGCGATACCGGCATTCCCGCGCGCAGCTTTGACGACGTGCTCGCCGGCAAGGACATCGCTGCGGTGGTGTTGGCGCTGCCAAACGAGTTGCACTTCGAGTTTGCGGAACGTGCGGCCCGCGCCGGCAAGCACATTTATATCGAAAAGCCGATTGCCAATACGATGGCCGATTCACTTGCGGTGGCAGCGCTGGAACCGGCCCACGGCGTCCGCATCGTGGTCGGCCATTGTGCACGACTGCTGAGCGGCGTGCGCGCGATGCGTGCAGCGATCGATGGGGGCAAGCTCGGCAAAGTCAGCCAGGTCGAAGCGACGTTCTCCAACGATCGCGGCCTGCGCCTCACACGCGACGACTGGCGCTGGTATTCGAAAAGCGCGCCCGGGGGCTCGCTGAGCCAGATCGGCGTGCACCAGTTCGACACCTTGCGCTACCTCGGCGGCGACATTGCCGCGGTCAGCGCCAGCGCGGGCCGCCACTCACCGGCCGGTGCCGAAGTCGAAGACCAGTGGATCGTCACCGTGCATTTTGCCGACGGCAAGCTAGGCACGGTGATCTCCAGCTGGACCAGCCCCGGCACCTTCAACGTGCGCGCCACCGGGCTCGACGCGCTCATGGTCTATGATATCGACCAGACCCATTGGGCCAGGCCGGAGCGGTTGCACGAGAACGCGACGCTCTATCTCCAGGCGCGCGGCAAAGGTCCGGCCGAGCGGCAAGCGCTCGCAGTGCCGCCGGGCAATATGTATCGCGACGAATTGGACATGTTCGCCGACAGCGTTGCGCGTAACACGGCGTGCGAATTGTCGGCTGCCAATGGCTGCCAGGCTGTCGCGGCGGTCTATGCCGCGCTTGCGTCGGCAAGGGACGGTAGCCGCATTGTGAGCTTGAACGAGATCATGGGTGCGGCCCGATGAAATGCACAGCAATGTCAAAACGGGGGAGCCATGCGTAAGATCCTGCTGCCTGCGATCCTTGCTTTCCTTGTTGCAACACCGGTGATGGCCGGCGAAGTGGTGGTGTTCTGCCCGGGCGCAGTGCAATCGGTGGTGCGCGAGCTGGTCAAATCATACGAACAGAAGAGCGGCAACACGGTGAAATTTGAATTTGCGACCGCCGGCGCCATTGCCAAGCGGGTGGCTGAAGGCGCCGGCGGGGATGTGGTGCTGGCCACCAATGCCGGACTGACCGCGCTCGCCAAGGACGGAAAGGTCGACGGCGGCAGCATCCGCGATCTCGGCAGCATGGGCGTGGGCGTGGCGGTCAAGGCCGGCGCGCCCAAACCGGACATTCACGATGTCGATGCGTTCAAGGCCTCGATGCTGGCGGCCAAGTCGATCATGTATGCCAATCCGGCCAAAGGCGGCCAGAGCGGTATTCACGTCGCTAAAATGTTCGCCAAGCTCGGGATCGACAAGCAGATCGAGTCGAAATTGCAGCTGCCTGACCGCGGGCCGGATGGACTAAAGGAAGTCGCCGCCGGAAGCATCGAAATCGGCCTTGGCCAGATCAGCGAGATCCTGGCCAACAAAGATGTGATCCTCGTCGGGCCGCTCCCGGCGGAAATCCAGGGCGCCGTGACGTTCTCTGCGTCCGTGCACGCGGCGTCAAAAAACAAAAAGGCAGCCGAGGATCTGATCCAGGAGCTGACGACATCAGCGGCCAAGGAACAGTTCAAGGCGCGTGGCTTTACCGTGAGCTAAGGGACGGCGTCACGCGACGTTGCGGGCGGCAATCGCCACGCGGTGGCGCCGGATGCGGTCTTCATCGACGTCCACTCCGAGGCCCGGCCGGTCGAGGCCGTCGACATGCCCTCTGGCAGTCGGGATGGGATGGGCGGTGACGTCTTCGGCCAGGCCAGTGTGCGTCAGCGTCAGTCCCCACGCGATGTTGGGGATGACAGAAGCGACATGCAACGCCGCCGCGCAGGCAATGCTCGATTCACCGGTCTTGCAGGAAATGTTCACGCTCATGCCGAGCCGGTGGCAGAGCTTTCCGGCTTCGGTGACCGCGCGGATGCCGCCGAGCTTGATGGCCTTCAGGCTGACGCCGCGCGCGGCCTTGTGTTGGTGATGGCGCTTGATGTCTTCAAGTGAATGAATGCCTTCATCGGCGCCGATGGCGATATCGGTCGCGGCCGCCACCGATGCCATGCCGGCAAGGTCGGAGGCCTCGACCGGCTGCTCGAAGAAATCGAGTCCGGATCCCTTTACCGCGCGGACATAGGTGAGGGCCTGTTCGGTGGTGAAACCCTGGTTTGCATCGGCGGAAATCAGCATGCCGCCGCCCAGAACCTTGCAGATGTCGCGCGTGCGCGCGGCGTCATCTTCAGCCGTGCCGATGCCGACCTTGATCTTGTACGCCGTAAAACCCGCGGCCTTCTTCTTGTCCGCATCAGCCAGGTCGCCATCATAATCGCCGCCGCCGATCACGCCGAGCAACGGCATGCGGCTGCGCTTCTTTTCACCGAGCAGCGCATGCACCGGTTTTCCGGCGGCGCGGCCGGCGAGGTCATACAGCGCAATCTCGATGGCCGCCTTGGCGCCGTGGTTGCCGTACATGCGGCCGTCCATTGCTGAGAGGGCGCCGGCGATGTCAGCGGCATCGCGGCCGCGCAATGCAGCGTTGAGATAGTGAATGGCTGAAACGATGCTCTCGAGCGTTTCTCCGGTCATCACCGGTGCGGACGCGGCCTCGCCCCATCCGCTCGCGCCGGTGTCGGTCTCGACGCGCACCAGGACGTTGTCGGCGCGCCGCACCTCTTCACCCGCCATGATGACGGGCTTGAGCATCGGCAGGCTGACCGCAACCGGCTCGATTGATTTGATTTGCACGCCGCCTCCGAGGTCATTCCGGACGCCGCGAAAGCGGCGATCCGGAATCCAGAAATACACACAGGACTTGCAGCTGGATTCCGGGTTCGCGAGCCATAGCGCGTCGAAGACGCGCGTAAACGCGCTTATGGCTCGCGCCCCGGAATGACAACAACTGTTACAGCTTCTTGATACCGGCCTGGTCGATGATGTCCCGGAACAAGGTGATCTCCTTGGTCACGCGCGCCCAGGCCGCGTCGGCGCCTTTCGGCCGGACCTGGAAGCCCGACTTGTAGAGCTTTTCCTTCATCTCATCGGTAGCGAGGACCTTGAGTGTCTCTTTCTCCAGCCACTTCACGATCTCGGTCGGCGTCTTGGCCGGCGCCAGCAGGACTGTATCGGTGGCGAACACGAAGTCCTTGTAACCGGCTTCCTGCATGGTCGGCACATCGGGCATATCCGGCCAGCGGGTTTCGCCGGTCACGGCAAGGCAACGCAATGTGCCAGCCTTGATATGCGGAGCGGCCGGCGGCAACGAGCCGGAGCTCAACTGCGCGGTTCCGCTCAAAAGAGCCTGGATGGCGTCGCCGCCGCCCTTGAAGACCACGTCTTCGAGCTTGGGCAGCTTCTCGCGAAGCTTGAGAACCTCAAGCTGGATTTGCGGCGTCGTGCCGATCGGCGGCGTCGCGCAATTGAATTTTTCCGGATTGGCGCGCGCGAGTGCGACGAATTCCTTCATGGTCTTCGCCGGCAGGTCCGACTTGACGACGAATGTGTTGGGTGATGTCGCCAGTTCGCTGATGCCCACGAAATCCTTGAGCGGGTCGAACGGAATCTTGTTGTACAGGCTGACATTGACCGAAAGCGCGTTGGTGGCGAGCAGGATCGTGTAACCGTCCGGCTCGGATCGCGCGGCGTTGCTGAATCCGATATTGCCGCCGGCGCCGCCGATATTCTCGATGATGAATGTCTTGCCGGTTGACTGCTGAAGCGCAGCGGCGGTGATGCGCCCCACGATGTCCGAAGGTCCGCCGGGCGTGTTGGCCACGACGATCTTGACCGGACGGTCAGGATAGGCGGCGTAGGCCGAGCGTACGCGCAGGAACGCCGGCGCCGCCGCGCCGGCGGCAAGTGCGCCCGCGCCCTTGATAATGGTGCGACGCGTCGGCGCCGAATGTCCTTTGGATCTGCTCATTGTCCTCCCCTGAGTTTCGGCAATATTTTCTGATTAGCGCCGTATGATGTCTTAGGCTAAGCTTTTGCGATTATTGGAGCAATGGGCGTCAGCGGGTCGGTCAAAGTGCGAGAATTTCACGGTATTCAAAATTCAGCGGCCCGGTCCTTCCCGTCATGACAAATCCGCAAACGCGCGCAAGCACCTGGCACGAAATCGTGCTGGAGACTCTGAAGGCCAACGACGTCCGGCTGGTGGTCTATGTTCCCGATCGGGTGTTTACGCCGCTGATCAAGGCCATCCACGCCGACAGTTTTTTCACGACCTTCGCCGCCACCCGCGAAGAAGAGGCGCTCGGTATTGTCAGCGGCGCCTGGATGGGAGGCATGCGCGGCGCGGTGCTGATGCAGACCAGCGGGTTTGCGACCATCCCGAATGCACTTGCCTCGCTGGTGGTGCCGTCGCAGATCCCGGCCCTCATATTCGTGTCGGAACGCGGCACGCTCGGCGAGTTCAATCTCGGCCAGGCGCTGGTCTGCAAGACCATGCGGCCGGTGCTCGATTCACTTGCCGTGGAAAATATAACGATCACCCGGCAAGACGAACTTGCATTCATCGTCGACCGCTCGATCAAGCAGGCCGTTGCGACGCAGGCCCCCGTGACTTTCATCCTCTCGCCGCTGCTGACCGGCGGAAAAGTATTTGAGGCGTGAGGGCGTCATGACCATGAAGCCGGCAGGAGCCATCGGCGCCCACAATGCGAAGGTGATGAACCGCTTCGAGCTGACCAAGCGGCTGGTGAGCCAGCTCAAGCGCGACGAAGCGGTGATCGGCGGCATCGGCAACGCCAATTTCGACCTGTGGGCCAGCGGCCAGCGGCCGCAGAATTTCTACATGCTGGGCAGCATGGGCCTGACCATTCCGATCGCGTTGGGTGTAGCGATTGCACAACCACACCGGCACGTCGTGGCGCTCGAAGGCGACGGCTCGCTGCTGATGCAGCTCGGTTGCCTTGCCACCGTCGCCGAGCGGGCGCCGAAGAATCTCACGATGGTCGTGTGGGACAACGGGATTTACCAGATCACCGGATCGCAGCCGACGCCGGGTGCGGCCGCTGCGGATCTGGTCGCCATTGCGCGCGGCGCCGGCATCGCCAACAGCGCGTGGGCCGCCGATGAAGGCGACTTCGACCGCCTGGTGGCATCGGCGCTCAAGGGCGGGGCGCCCAGCCTGATTGTCGTTCGCATCGACGGCAAGCCAGCGGTCGGCGCCACCGATCGCGATCCGGTGCAAATTCGCGAGCGCTTCATGCGCGGGATCGGTGCCAAAGCTTAGGCACCTTCAGAAACGCGCCGCGTTGCACGATGCTCAGTGGCCGCCTTTGGTTGCATTTTCGAGAATGCCGGCCGTCATGGCCATACGCACCAGGTCGGACAGGCTATTGGCCGACATTTTTGTCATCAAATTTGCGCGGTAGATCTCGACCGTGCGTGGGCTGATGCCGAGGTCGAATGCAATCACCTTATTGGCCTTGCCGGCAACCAGACCCTCGAGCACCTGTCGCTCGCGATTGGATAGCGCGGCAAGCTTGTCATGAATGTCCGCGAGTTCGGCCTTGTGCTTGGCAGCACCGGCCTCGGTGTTGAGGGCGGAGCGGACCGCGGCGAGCAACAGGTCGTCGTCGAACGGTTTTTCGAGAAAATCGACGGCGCCGATTTTCATGGCTTCCACGGCCAGCGATATATCGCCGTGGCCGGTAATAACAATGACCGGAACATCAAGTCCACCCTCCTTGAGGCGGCGCAACAGGTCGATGCCGGTGATCTCCGGCATACGCACGTCGGTTATGATGCATCCGGATTTGATCGCCGGCAGTATGTCCAGAAACGCCTTGGCTGAATCAAACCCACGGGCGCTGATGCCCGCGGTCTTGAGCAGAAACTCAAGGGATTGCCGAACGGCGTCATCGTCATCGATCACGTAGACGATTGGCTCAGGCTGCATCGTCGACATCTCCTTCATCTACGGCCGCAAGCGTGAAATGGAAAATCGTGCCGCCGGATAGATTCGGCTCGACCCAGATCCGTCCAGCGTGTGCTTCCACGATGGTGCGCGAGATTGACAGGCCCACGCCCATGCCCTGGCGTTTCGTTGTGACGAACGGTTGAAATAGCTGCTCGGCGATTTCCGGGGCAATACCGGAACCGGTGTCGGCAACGCTGATGCGAACAAATTTATCTTCGACCGGGATGATTGAGATGACGAGATCGCGCATCTGCGATGTTTCCATGGCGTCCATGGCATTGCGGATCAGGTTGAGGAGAACCTGCTGAATCTGAACGCGGTCCGCGAGCACGAGGTCGACATTCGGATCGAACTGGAATTGGACGCGAATTCCGCGGTCCTTCACGCCCACCAATGCGAGGGCGCTGGCCTCTTCGACGAGCTTGGTGATGCTTTCCACACGTCGCTCGCTTTCGCCGCGCGAAACAAAATCGCGGAGACGGCGAATAATCTGGCCGGCGCGCATGGCCTGGTCGGCGGCTTTTTCCAGGGCATCACGCATCATTATGGATTTTTCATCGCGGTTGTCTTCGAGCAGGCGCTTTGACCCCTTGAGATAGTTCGAGATCGCCGACAGCGGCTGGTTGAGTTCGTGCGCCAGCGTTGAAGCCATCTCGCCCATGGCGGTCAGCCTCGAAATGTGGACCAGCTCTGATTGCAATTCCTGCAGGCGCGCTTCCGTCTGCTGCCGCTCCGTCAGGTCGCGGATGAAGCCGGTGAAATAGCGCTGGTCGCCGGATTGCATTTCACCAACGGCGAGCTCCATCGGAAAGGTCGAGCCGTCCTTGCGCTGGCCGACCACAACGCGGCCAATACCGATGATGCGTCGCTCGCCCGTCGTTCGGTAACGCTGCAGGTAGCCGTCGTGGCCTTCACGATAGGGTTCGGGCATCAGGATCTTTACATTCTGGCCGATTGCCTCGGCCGCTCGCAGTCCGAACAGGCGTTCGGCCGCGCTGCTGAATGATTGCATAATACCGCGCTCGTCGATCACGATCATCGCCTCGGGCACGGTATCGAGAATTGATTGAAGATGCGCTTCGCGTGCCAAGGCATCACGCGTCATCACCGTCGCCCGCACGCGGCTACGGTGCAGGGATTCGCCACCCAAAGACACGCCGACGCCAATGATCGTGAAAGCAATGCCATTGACTAAAACGAGAGTCGAAAATGTCGTGGCTTCCACGACAATGAAAAGGGCAGCCGCAAGGCTCAGGGCCGTCGCCAGCAGACCGGGCCCGAGACCACCGATCCCGGCCGCGATCAGGACTGGCGGGATGAAATAGAAAAAAATCGCATCATCGTGGAGTACGGGCGTGAGCAAAGCGCGGACCGCCAATGCCAGCGCAACCGTGCTCGGCGCCACCCCGTATCGCAGCGGCCAGCCCCGGTCGATTGGGGAAGAATATTGCGTATTTTCAACGGCTTCGGCCATGCCCGGCTCGATCCTTAGCACGTCCAATCCACCGTGGCGAAGCCCTGCGGGCGCCTCCGGTAAATCCCCTATGGAGATTATCTGAATTTCGGGCGGGCGGTTCGATCGGTATCCATCGATCATCAAATTCACCGAGGACCAGCGCCATGCTCACCCAGACGATGACCAACCGCGGAACGTCACATCAACAGCCTGCTCGTGCCGTACGCCCGGTCTCCCCTGTCGTCTCGCAGCCGCTTACCGGCCAAATTGAGTTGATGGGCGCCACCATGCCGTTCGGGCGCAATGCCGAGATCTACGGCGAAAACGAACGGGCCGAATATCTCTACAAGGTGATCAGCGGTAGCGTCCGGACCTATAAAGTGTTGAACGATGGCCGTCGTCAGATCGGCGCTTTTTATCTGCCGGGCGATCTTTTCGGGCTCGAAATCGGCAGCGAGCACACTTTTTCTGCGGAAGCCATCACGGACTGCAAGGTCCTGGTGATCAAGCGGAGCGCCCTGGTTGCGCTCGCGGCACACGACCACGACGTTGCGCACAAGCTCTGGACCATGACGGCGGGCGAATTGCAGCGTGCTCAGAGCCACATCATGCTGCTTATCAAAACCGCCCAGGAACGTGTCGCCGGGTTCCTGCTTGAAATGTCAGCGCGTGCGTCGGCCGGAAATGAAGTTGAATTGCCGATGTCGCGTCAGGATATCGCGGACTATCTTGGTCTGACGATTGAAACGGTATCGCGTACGCTAACGCAACTCGAGAACGCTGCCACCATTGCAGTGCCGAGTTCACGCCGCATCGTCCTGCGCAACCGCGGCGCATTGAGCCGCCTGAATTCCTAGAGCCGAACGTCGTCCTCCCTCGACTGTGTTCGGTCACACTGGCCCCGGCTGTCTCATGCCGGGGCTATTCTTTTCTGATGGCAAAGAACGGCCAGGACAATTTCTGCGTCGTTGTTCCGGTGGCCGGGAGGAGATACCCTCACCGGACATTGCCGGTGTTGCCGGTTACGGGCGGGGGTCATGGCAGATTTCGATGGCGTCGTGATCGGCGCGGGCCACAACGGGCTGACACTCGCCGCTTATCTTTCGCGTGCGGGCATGCGGATCGCCGTCCTCGAAAGAAACGATCGTATTGGGGGTGGATCGAGCACCGAGGAGCGCATGCTTCCCGGTTACAAGATGAACATGCACGCCAATTTCTATATGGGGCTTGGGCTGTGTCCTTTGCTCGAGGATCTTGAACTTCACCGATACGGATTTTCCTATATCGAGCCGCCGGTGCAGCAGGCAGCAACCTTCCGCGATGGCACCGGCATCGTGATTTACAAGGATCTCGACAAGACCTGTGCCTCGCTGGCGCGATTTTCCAGGCAGGACGCCGAGACGTTTCGGGCGCTCTGGCATACCTATTGCGAAGACATGCGTCCGCTGCTGGTGTCGCTGCTCTATAATGCGCCGCTACCGCGGGAGCAGCTGGTTGACCGGCTGAGCGGGCCAAAGGCGAAAGAGCTTCTATCGCATGCCCAGCACGACCTGTTCAGCGTTGTGCGCAAGCATTTCGTCGATGAGCGCATCCGCACGCTGTTCACATCTTACATGCACGTGATTACCACGGAGAATGTGCCGGGCGCGGGCATCGTCTTTCCGGCAATCTTCGCGAATATCGCGAGTTTTACGCTGCCGGTCGGCGGCGCGGTGTCGCTTCCGCTCGCGCTGGCGCGGGTTGTAGAGGCCGGCGGGGGCGAAATCATCACCGACGCGAATGTCAGGGAAATTACTGTCACCAATGGCCGCGCGACCGGCGTAAAGCTTGACGACGGGCGCACCATCAATGGGACAAAATTCGTCGCCAGCGCCATCGATTTTCCGACAACGGTGCAGATGGCCGGGGAGGAGCTATTCCCGGAGCCCGTGCGCGAAAAGGCGAAAGCCTGGCATTGGGGCAACCACAGCCTGGTCACCCTGCATCTCGCGCTCAAAAACCCGCCAGCCTATCGCGCCGCCGCATTCGACCCCGACATTGCGCGCGCCTACAACATCTTCTTTGGCATGGACCACATCGACGACGTGGCCAGTTGTTTCGAGGATTGCGCGGCGAAGAAATTCCCCAAGGTCCTGATGGGCAATGGCGCTTGCAACAGCCAGTTCGACCCAAGTTATGCGCCGGCCGGCAAGCATGTCGCGTTCTGGTGGCCGTTTGCGCCCTATTCGGTCGACGGCTCACCGCAGGAATGGGAGCGCAATCGCGCCGACTACACCCAGCGGGTGCTCGACTACTGGCGAATCTATGCTTCAAATCTTGAAGGCGACAATCTCCTTGGGACTTATCTTTTCACTCCGCTCGATGTCGAAAAACTCAACGCCAATATGCGGCAGGGCGCGGTCCGCGTCGGCGCCTATGTGCCCAACCAGCTCGGCATCAACCGGCCCCATCCGCTGATGCCAGGCTCTCGCACGCCAGTGGAGGGGCTGTATCTCTGCGGGTCTTCATCCGGAAATGGCGGCGGCGTGAATGGCGCACCCGGCTATATTGCGGCCAATGCGATCGTTGATGATTTGCGGCTGAAACGCAGCTGGGCGCCGGTGCCGGCACCGGAGTGGAAGCACTAGCGCCGTTTGACCTGCGTCAAGACGGCCCGGCGAGACCCGTGATTTCATGGCTTTCATACATTGGAGGACCGCCATGAAAGCCGAAGATGTCATGACGCGCGACGTCATATCGATTGCTCCTGAGGCGACCGTATTGCAGGCCGCCCGATTGATGCTTCAACACCACATCAGTGGTCTGCCGGTGGTCGACAAAGACGGGAAACTGGTCGGCGTGCTGTCCGAAGGCGACTTCCTGCGGCGCCAGGAAACGCGGACGGAACACAAGCGTTCGCGTTGGCTCGAATTCCTCATGGGTCCCGGCCGAATCGCCGCCGAATACAGCCATTCGCACGGCAGCAAGGTCGCCGAAGTGATGACGACCGAAGTCCAGACGGTCGATGAGTTGACCGCGCTCGAAGACATTGTTGATGTGATGGAGCGCAAGCGCATCAAGCGCGTGCCGGTGGTGTGCGGCGGCCAGCTGGTCGGGATCGTAACACGATCGAACCTGATGCATGCAATGGTGAGCATGGCACGAGTAGCAGAACCCCCCGCGAAGGACGATGGGGCCATCCGCGAAAAGCTGCTGGCAGAATTCCAGAAGGAAGTCTGGGCGCCGGCAGCCATGACTAATGTCGTGGTGCGTGATGGTGTTGTCGAACTGTGGGGTGTGATCGTCGATGAACGACAACGCGAAGCGATGAAAGTGGCAGCCGAGAATATACCGGGCGTCAAGATGGTGGTTGACCACCTTGTGTGGGTCGAGCCGACCTCGGGCATGGTCATCGAGCCGAGGGATGAAGTCGTCACGCACTAACTGCTCATCCGCCGCCTGAGTTCAGGGGCGACGAGAAGGCGCGCCGCCGCGGCCCAAGGGGCGCGGGGTGCGCCTTTGTCATTTCTCCTTAATCATGGTGCGTTGCTGCGCTGCAATAAACGTTCGGCACTACGGACAATTCCGTAGCAGGCGGCATTTCAACAATTGATCTTTCTCAACGTCCTATGTGGCGCCGGGCCGATGATATCTGCGCAACAGATTTTTATTCGCGCGGAGGAATCCCATGTCACTCGCAGCTCAACCGTCAGTTCGCCCGGTCGCGCAGCCTGCTGCGACCGAAAAGGGCTGGTTTGCGTCGAACTGGGGCCTGCTGGCCGCAACGGCGGCGTTGATTGCCATTTTGTTATTGCCAACGCCGGCTGGTTTGCCGGTGGCCGGCCATCGCATGCTCGCCATCCTTGCCTTCGCCGTCATCATCTGGATGACCGAAGCGGTCGACTATGCCGTGTCGGCGATCGTGATCGCCGTCCTGATGGCATTCCTGCTCGGCCTGGCGCCGAGCGTCGCAAATCCGAAGGTCCTGCTCGGCACCAGCGGCGCGCTGACGCTCGCATTTGGCGGCTTCGCCAATACGGCATTGGTGCTGGTTGCCGCGGCGCTGTTCCTCGCCGCCGCCATGACGGCGACCGGTCTCGACAAACGCATCGCGCTCAGCATCCTGTCGCGCGTCGGCACCCAGACCAGCCACGTCGTCATCGGCACGATCCTGGTCGGCTTCGTGATCGCCCTCATGGTGCCGTCCACGACCGCGCGCGTTGCCTGCCTGGTTCCGATTACGCTTGGCATCATCGCGGCCTACGGCGTCAACAAGCGCGGTGCCTTCGCCAGCATGCTGATGATCGTCACGGTGCAGACCGCCAGCATCTGGAATGTCGGCATCAAGACCGCGGCGGCGCAGAACATGGTGGCCATCGGCTTCATCGAGAAGGCGTTCAATAAAACGATCACCTGGCTCGACTGGTTGATTGCCGCCGGACCGTTCGCGATCCTGATGTGCATCGCGCTCTATTTCGTGATGACGCGCATGATGCCGCCGGAAGTCGCGGAAGTTCCGGGCGGCCGTGAAGGCATCCGTAAATCACTTGCAGCGCTCGGCCCGATGAAGGCGTCGGAGATCAAGCTGCTGCTTCTGTCGCTGACCTTGATCGCCTTCTGGGCGACCGAAGGCATCCTGCACAAATTCGATACCAGCACGACCACGATCACCGCCGTTGCGCTGATGTTCATGCCCGGCTTCGGCATTCTGACCTGGAAAGATGCGCAGAACAGAATTCCGTGGGGCACCATCATCCTGTTCGGCATCGGCATCAGCCTTGGCACCGCGCTGCTGCAGACCAATGCGGCAACCTGGCTCGCCAATATCGTAGTCGCCCAGTTCGGGCTTACGAATGCGACCGCGCTGTTCATTCTCGGTGTGATGAGTCTGTTCCTGGTTGTCATTCATCTGGGCTTCGCCAGTGCGACTGCGCTTGCCTCGGCGATGATTCCAATTGTGATCGCCGTGCTCAAGAGCGTGGCAACGCCAGGAATCAACATCATCGGCATGACCATGGTGCTGCAATTTGTGGTCAGCTTTGGCTTCATCCTGGTGGTGAATGCGCCGCAGAATATGGTCGCCTACGGCACCGAGACATTCAACGCTCGCGATTTCGTCCGCACCGGATTCGTGCTGACGATCATTGCATTGGCGCTGGTGATGGTACTCGGATCTACCTACTGGCATTGGCTCGGCTACGTCTAGCGGAGCCAATGTGGTGGCACGCACCTCCATAGCTGTCGTTTTTGCGGGCAGTGGCGGCTCCGGCGCGATGAGCGCCGGCGCCGTGCTTTTGCGTGCCGCTGCGCGCGCCGGGTACTACGGACTGATGACGCAGCTATTCGGCGCGCAAGTGCGCGGCGGCGAGTCGGCGGCGCTGGTGCAGATTTCGACTGCGCCAGTCGAAAGCCAGCCCGATCGCTACGACCTGTTTGTGGCCCTCGACTGGGACAAGGTCGACCAGTTCGCGGCCGAAATTCCGCTCGACGAAACGACGGTGATCCTTACGGATCCTGAAGCGGGTCCGGTTCCGGTCGCGATCGCCAAGTCGAAAGGCAAAGTGATCGCAATCTCAATGAGCGATCGCCAGGCAAGCAAGCTCGAGCGCGGCTTGCAGGGCCGGCGGGTCAACATGTTTGCCGCCGGCATGGTGGCGGCGTTGCTTGGGATCGAAACGAAAAACGTCGAAGCGGCGATTGCCAATATTTTCGAAGAAAAAGGCACCGCGCTCATTGCGGCCAATGCCAGAGGTGCAGCGTCGGGTGCGGCGGCTGCGGCAACATTGACGATCGATCGACGGCTCGAGCCGCCCAAGGCTGCGGCGCGCTGGCTGATCAGCGGCAATCAGGCCGTTGCGCTCGGGACATTGCGCGGTGGTGTGCGGTTTGTCGGCTGCTATCCGATTACCCCCGCGACCGATCTGGTCGAATGGCTCGCGCCACATATGCTCAAGCTTGGTGGCCGATTGGTGCTGGGCGAGGATGAGCTCGCGTCCATCAATCTGGCGCTGGGGGCCTCGTACGGCGGTACACCAGCGATGACCGTCACTTCGGGTCCGGGATTCTCGTTGATGGTTGAAAGCCTCGGGCTCGCCACCGCCGCCGAAATCCCGCTTGTCCTGATCGATGTGATGCGTGCCGGGCCGTCCACCGGCATCGCATCCAAGACCGAGCAAAGCGACATCAACCTTGCGATTTACGGTGCGCATGGCGACGCGCCACGCATTGTGCTGGCGCCGACGTCGGTTTCCGATTGCATCAAGACCGGCGAATACGCGGTCTATGTCGCGGAATCTTTACAAACCCCGGTCATCGTGTTGTCCGACCAGTCGCTCGGGCAAGCCACCACTGTCATTGACCCGGTCAGCGATCGCCCAAAACCGTTGAAGCGGCGCACCAACGGTGTTGCGCCGACAGGGCCATTCAAGCGCTACGCGCTCGGCGGCGATCCGGTCACGCCGATGCCGCTGCCGGGCACAGCCAAGTTTGAATGGGTAGCGGAAGGCCTCACGCACAACGAGGCCGGCCTGCCGGCCAGCGGCGCGGGCGCTCACGTGGCTCAAATCAACAAGCGGGCCAAGAAGATTCAGCGCTTCGATGCGGGGGAGTATTGGGGCGAATGCTGGGGCAAGGGCGACGTTGCTATTCTTGCCTTCGGCTCGACAATTGCGCCCGCGCGCGAAGCCGCGCGGCGGCTTGCTTCGGCCGGCCATCAAGTCCGCATCATCGCCCTTCGGGTGCTGTCGCCGTTGCCGATGGAAGCGCTCGCGCGAGCGCTCGCCGGCGTACGTCGCATCATTGTGATCGAGCAAAATCACAGCGCGCAGCTCTACCACCATCTGATTGGCCAAAAGGCCATTCCCGTGAATTCCGAAAGCGTGGCGCGGCCAGGCCCGCTTCCGTTCCGGCCTTCGGAGATTGCCAGCTATGTGGTGTGAACTTCGCCGTCGCTTTTGGCGCTCGCCCGGAATGACTCTGAACATGGACTACGATCATGAGTGACATCGCGCTCGAAACAAGATTCGAAGAGCCTCACTGCGTATTCAACGCAAAGGATTTTTCATCCGGCGCGCATCCGGTGTGGTGTCCGGGATGTGGCGACTTCGGCGTTATGGCCGGTCTCGAGCGCGGACTCGCAAAGCTCGGGCGGCCGCCGCATGAAGTTGTGCTGGTGTCCGGCATTGGCTGCTCGTCGCGATTGCCGGGCTATATGAGCACTTATGGATTCCACGGCGTGCATGGCCGCGCGCTGGCGGTTGCCACCGGCCTGAAACTCACGCGGCCTGACCTTGAAGTGATCACCGTGGGCGGCGATGGCGACGGTTATTCGATCGGCGGCAACCATTTCATTCATGCCTGCCGCCGCAACGTCGACATGCTTTACGTCGTGATGGACAACCGCGTCTATGGAATGACGAAAGGCCAGCCGTCTCCAACCACAGAGGCCGACTGGGACAGCGATATTGCCCCCGGCGGCATCGGTCTGCGGCCGTTCAATCCGCTGGCAGTCGCCATTGCCGCCGGCGCAAATTATGTGGCGCGCGGATTTTCCGGGGACCCGAATGGCCTCGCTGATCTGATCGTTGATGGGATTCGCTGGCCAGGCTTCGCCTTTATCGAAGTGTTGAGTCCCTGCGTTACCTTCCGACCCGAGCAGCGCGAATGGAAAAAAATGGTGCGGCCTTCGAGCATATCGGCTGAGCGGGACCGCGCGGCGGCGACTGCGCTGGTGCTCGGCGACGACGGCTACAGCCTGGGCGTCCTCTATCGGGGTGATCGTGCGCCGGTGACACCGGCCCTCAAGCCGCAGATCTCCGTGGCCGATATCGAGCGGGAATTTGCGCTTTCAGCCTGACGGTACTTCTTTCTTCCGTTGACCTGCGTCAAAGCAACCAGGCTGCGCATGCTGCAAAGTCAGTGGCGAAAATTCCTCCATTGTGGAGAATCGCCATGAAACCATTCCTGATATCCGCCGCGGCCATAGCCATCGCCGGAACGCTTCTGGTGGCGCCCGCAATTGCCCAACCCGCCGGGCCTGGCCCCGGCAATCCGCCGGCTGCCGGCGGCCCTGGGTCGGGTGGTGGACCTGGTGCAGGTCCCGGTCCGGGCGCCGGTTACGGTCCACGCGGTGGCTGGGGTCCCGGCATGATGATGGGACCGGGCATGATGGGCTGGGGCGGCGGCGCCGGCGGGATGGGTGCTGTTTGCGACCCGCGTGGCGCCGGCCTTGCCGAGTGGCGCATGGAGCGCATCGAGCGCTTGATCACACCAAACGAGGCGCAGCGCACAGCACTGAACGATTTGCGCACCGCCTCGACCAAAGCCGCGGAAATCGTCGCGGCGGCGTGCCCGCGCGAATTTCCCGAAAGTGCGACCGCGCGGCTCGAGCTGATGGAAAAGCGCCTCGACTCGATGCAGCAGGCAATCAAGATCGTGCGTCCGGCGTTCGAAGCCTTCTACGCGACGCTCAATGACGAACAGAAATCGCGCATCAACACCAGCGGCCCGCGGCGATGGGGCTGGCACGGTTGGTGGCGCGGCGGATGACGCTAATCATTTGACCTGCATCAAGGAAAACGCGGGGGCCTCCGGCGATAAGTCTTCCGGAAGGCCCCCGGAATTCCTCCGCCCAGCCAGAAAACGGACCTCATCAGCATGGCGACCGCGCTCGCTCCTCAGAAAACGATGACCATCGGCGAAGGGGGCTCGGCCCTTGCCTTTGCCGCCCTGGCGCTCCTGTCCATCGTCATTGCCGCCAAGGCCTACACCTCTGAATACGCGTTCCATGCCTACCTCTTTTCGGCGGCCAGCATTGCGGCAGTATTCGCGATCATCAATCGCTACTACGAACGTCCGGCCGCGCCTGCGCCGCTGACGATCGATGGCAAGCCCAACTACAATATGGGTCCGGTCAAATTCTCGGCCGTCGCCGCTGTGTTCTGGGGCATCGCCGGCTTCACCGTCGGACTCTACATCGCGCTCGAGCTGGCGTTTCCATTTCTCAATCTCGATTTGCCGTGGATCACCTTCGGGCGTTTGCGGCCGCTGCATACCTCGGCGGTCATCTTCGCGTTCGGCGGCAATGTGCTGGTTGCGACCTCGCTCTATGTCGTGCAGCGCACCTGCCGCGCGCGGCTAGTCGGCGAGATTGCGCCGTGGTTCGTCGTCCTCGGCTACAACTTCTTCATCGTCATCGCCGGCACCGGCTATCTGCTCGGGATCACGCAGTCGAAGGAATACGCCGAGCCGGAATGGTATTCCGACCTGTTCCTCACGGTGGTGTGGGTGACGTACTTCCTGGTGTTTCTGGGGACCATCATGCGGCGCAGCGAGCCGCATATCTACGTGGCGAACTGGTTTTATCTCGCCTTCATTCTCACGATTGCGGTGCTGCATCTCGGCAACAATGCAGCCGTGCCGGTGTCGCTGTACTCGCCGAAGTCCTACATCGTCTGGTCGGGCGTACAGGATGCCATGGTGCAGTGGTGGTACGGCCACAACGCAGTCGGTTTCTTCCTCACCGCCGGCTTTCTCGCGATCATGTATTACTTCATACCCAAGCGCTGCGACCGGCCCATCTATTCCTATCGCCTGTCCATCATTCACTTCTGGGCGCTGATCTTTCTCTACATCTGGGCCGGCCCTCATCACCTTCACTACACGGCGCTGCCTGACTGGGCGCAAACCCTCGGCATGACCTTTTCAATCATTCTGTGGATGCCGTCCTGGGGCGGGATGATCAACGGAATCATGACGCTGTCGGGCGCGTGGGACAAGCTGCGCACTGATCCGGTGCTGCGCATGATGGTGGTGTCGGTTGCGTTCTACGGTATGGCGACCTTCGAAGGTCCGATGATGTCGGTGAAGATCGTCAATTCGCTGTCGCACTACACCGATTGGACCATCGGGCACGTGCATTCTGGTGCGCTCGGCTGGGTCGGCTACATTTCATTCGGCGCGCTTTATTGTCTCGTGCCGTGGCTGTGGAATCGCCCGCTTTATTCGCTCAAGCTGGTCAACTGGCACTTCTGGATCTCGACCATCGGCATCGTGCTCTACATCAGCGCGATGTGGGTGTCAGGCATCCTGCAAGGTCTGATGTGGCGGGCCTACACCTCGCTCGGCTTCCTCGAATATTCGTTCGTCGAAACCGTGGAAGCGATGCATCCCTTCTATGTCATTCGTGCGCTGGGCGGCCTGTTGTTCCTTACCGGCGCGCTGCTGATGGCCTGGAATCTCTGGAAAACCGTGAACTCGGCGGTTTCCGCCGCGCCCGCCGGCCTCGCGCTGGCGCCAGCGGAATAGGCGGGGACGAACATGTCGCTCTGGCACAAGCACGCCATTATCGAGAAGAACTCGATCATCCTGGTGATCGGCATCCTGATCGTGATCGCGATCGGCGGCCTGGTTGAGATCGTCCCGCTGTTCTACCTGAAGAACACCATTGAAAAGGTCGATGGCGTGCGGCCGTATACACCGCTCGAGCTCGCCGGCCGCAATATCTATGTGCGCGAAGGTTGCTACCTCTGCCACTCGCAGATGATCCGCCCGCTGCGCGACGAAGTCGAGCGCTACGGCCATTACTCGCTTGCGGCCGAGAGCATGTATGACAAGCCGTTTCAGTGGGGCAGCAAGCGCACGGGCCCGGATCTCGCGCGCGTCGGCGGCAAGTATTCCGATGAATGGCACCGGGACCATCTGAAGAATCCGCGCTCGGTGGTGCCGGGCTCGGTGATGCCGGACTATTCGTGGTTGGCGCAGACCGATCTCGACTTCCAGCACATCGCGCAGGATTTGAAAGTCCAGGCGCTGCTTGGCGTACCCTATACGCCGGACATGATCGCCAATGCCACCACCGATGTCGTGACGCAGGCGACCACCGATAGTCCGGAGGCTGCCGATCTTGCGAAGCGCTATCCAAAGGCGACCGCGCGCGACTTCGACGGCGATCCTGCGCGTATCTCTGAAGCGGACGCTCTGATCGCCTACCTGCAGCTATTGGGTACGCAAGTCGACTTCAAGCTCTACGACGACAAAGCCAATATCCGGTGAGTGAAATGGACCCGACCTATCAAGCCGTCGCCGAGTTTGCGCAGACCTGGGGCCTCGCATACTTCGTCGTCATCTTCATGCTGGTGCTGCTGTATGCGCTCTGGCCGTCGCGCAAGAAGCAATTCGAGGAAGCGGCGCGCATTCCGCTGCGGGAGGATTGAGCCGTGGCTGAAGAGCATAGAGAGATCGATGCCTTGACCGGCACCGCAACCACGGGGCACGAATGGGATGGCCTGCGTGAATTGAACACCCCGCTGCCGCGTTGGTGGCTGTGGTTGTTCTACCTGACAATTGTCTGGGCGATTGGCTACTGGATCGTCTATCCGGCCTGGCCGTTGCTCACCAATTCCACGCAAGGCCTGCTCGGCTATCACACGCGGACCGCGATCATCGAGGATCTCGACGCGCTCAAGCGCCAGCGCGGGCCGATGATGGACAAGCTGACGACGGCCTCGGTCGCCGATATTATCGCCGATCCCCAACTGCTCGACTTTGCGCGCGCACAAGGGCGCGTGGCCTTCGCCGACAATTGCGCGCCGTGCCATGGAGCCGGTGGCGGCGGCGCCAAAGGCTATCCGAATCTCAATGACGATGACTGGCTGTGGGGCGGCAGGCTCGCTGAAATCGAGCAGACGATCCGGCACGGCGCGCGCGGCAGCGACGATAAAGGCCGCACAGGGGTCATGCCGGCCTTTGGCCGTGATGGGATACTCAAGCCTGAACAGATTTCCACGGTTGCCGACTACGTACGTTCGCTGTCGGGACTGCCGGTTGAAGCCGGTGCCGACCTGGCTGCAGGAAAGAAAATCTTTGCCGATAATTGCGCCCTTTGTCATGGCGCGGACGGCAAGGGCAATCGCGAAATGGGCTCGCCCAATCTGACGGACAAGATCTGGCTCTACGGGTCCGACAAGCAGACCATCATGGACGGCCTGCGCAACGGCCGCGGCAATGTCATGCCGGCCTGGGGTAGCCGCCTGAGCGATCCGACCATCAAGGCTTTGACGGTCTACGTCCACACCTTGGGTGGTGGCGAGAAATAGCCTGAAACACGAAAAAGCCCCGTGAACCGGGGCTTTTGTCATGTTCCGGATTGAGCCAAGTCAAGATACGGCCGCCCGCCGCGGGCTACTCAATTGACCATGAACGCCCTCCAGACACTGGTGAACGACGCCGAAGTGCTGCCCGTGCAGGGCGGGCTCGAACCCGACGACGACATCCCGCTCTATGCGCCGCGCCGAAAGATCTATCCCCAAAGCGTGCACGGCAGATTCCGCACGATCAAATGGGCGGTCCTCGTCGTCACGCTCGGGATTTACTATCTGCTGCCGTTCGTGCGCTGGGATCGCGGCCCCAACGCGCCCTCGCAGGCGGTGCTGATCGACTTCCCCAATCGGCGCTTCTATTTCTTTTTCATCGAGATCTGGCCGCAAGAGATCTATTACCTCACGGGCCTGCTCATTCTGGCGGCGATCGTGCTGTTCCTGATGAACGCGGTCGCCGGCCGCATCTGGTGCGGGTATCTCTGTCCGCAGACAGTGTGGACCGATCTGTTCTTCGCCATCGAGCGTTTCGTGGAAGGCGACCGTCGCGAGCACATGCAGCGCGATGGCCGTAGATGGACGGCTGTCACCTGGGCCCGCAAGGGCGTGAAACATTTCCTCTGGCTGATGGTGGCGTGGTGGACCGGCGGCGCCTGGGTTCTCTACTTTGCCGACGCGCCGACGCTGGTGAAAGAACTCGCCACTGGCGAGGCGCCACTGATCGCCTATGCCTGGATCGGCATTCTTACTGTGACGACGTACTCACTTGCTGGCCACATGCGCGAGCAGGTCTGTCTTTACATGTGTCCGTGGCCGCGAATCCAGGCGGCGCTGACCGACGAATACGCACTCAACGTCACTTATCGCTACGACCGCGGCGAACCGCGCTGTTCGGTCAAGAAGGCCGAGCAATTGCGCGCACAAAACCAGCCGGCAGGAGATTGTGTGGATTGCCTGCAATGCGTGCATGTCTGCCCGACCGGCGTCGACATCCGCGGCGGGGCAAACCTCGGCTGCATCCAGTGCGGATTGTGCATCGATGCCTGCGACACGATCATGAGCAAGCTCGGGCGCGCGACCGGACTGATCGCCTACGACACCGATCTCAACATCAAGCAGCGGATCGAAGGCAAGAAGGCTTTCTACAAACTGGTGCGCATGCGCACCACGCTCTACGCCGCGATCATCGCCGTGGTCGGCGGCATCATGATCTACACGCTCGCCACCCGTGACAGCGAAGGCATCAGCATCATTCACGACCGCAACCCGATGTATGTCCGGCTGTCGGACGGCGCCTTGCGCAACGGTTACACGATCCGCATCGTCAACAAGCGTCTCAAATACCGCGACTTCATTGTCAACGTTGACGGTTTGCCTTCGACGCTGGTGGACTTTGTCGGGCTGCCGCCACGCGCCGACGGACGTCAACTGGTCTCCGTCGGCCCCGACCAGACCAAGGAAGTGCGTGTGGTCGTGACCGATTACAGCGCAACGCCGCCGCCGCCGTCGACCTCGATCTTGTTCAAGTTGATCGACATCGATTCCAACGAGACCGCCGAAATGCGCGACCATTTTTTCGGGCCATGACGGAAAGACTATGATGAGCACCCATCGCAAGACACGAGAATTGACCGGCAAGCATGTCCTGTTCTGTTTGCTGGGATTTTTCGGCGTGGTCTTTGCGGTCAACGCCGTGATGATGAAGGCGGCAACATCCACATTCGGCGGCGTCGAGACGTCGAGTTCTTACAAGGCCGGCCTGATGTTCGAGCGGGAGGTTGCAAGGGCCGAGCAGCAGGACGAATTGCATTGGCAGGTCGATGGCAAGATTGCGCGCGGCAAAGTTGGTGAAGCCGTACTCGATATTTCCGCGCGCGATGCCAAGGGGGTTCCTCTTACAGGAATAACCGCACGGGCGCGGCTTGCACATCCGGCCGACGAGCGGCTTGACCATGTGATCGCGCTGGATCGCACCAACGCCGGGCGCTTTCACGGCGAGGCGCAGGTCCAGCCCGGTCAATGGGAATTGATTGTTGATCTCTACCGTGGCGAGGCGCGCGTATTCCGTTCGCGCAGCCGTGTCACGTTGCGGTGACATTATGCCGGAGGCGCTCGACCTCTCACTTTACGCAAAGCCCGCCGGAAACGGCACGCTGGGCATGGAATTGGCGGTCGACGGTATCGCCTGCGGTGCGTGCATTGCGCGCATTGAAGGCGCGGTGAAACGCCTGCCGGGCGTCACCGAGGCTCGCCTCAACTACACCAATCGCCGGCTGCAAGTGTCATGGACCGATGGCACGACGCAGCCCGCACAGATCCTGCAGGCACTGGAAGACAGCGGCTATCACGGTCATCCGTTCGTGCCGCAGCGTGCTGAACAGGCTGAGGCGGCGGAGGCGCGGAAGCTCACGCGCTGCATGGCGGTTGCGGGCTTTGCTGCCATGAACATCATGCTGCTGTCGGTGTCGGTATGGTCGGGCAATGTCACCGATATCACGCCGGAGACGCGCGATTTCTTCCACTGGGCGTCGGCGCTGATCGCCTTGCCGGCGGCGGCCTATGCCGGCCGGCCATTCTTTGCGAGCGCCTGGCGCGCGCTCAAATCGCGCGCTCTGAACATGGATGTGCCGATCTCGCTCGGCGTCATTCTGGCGCTCGGCATGTCGGTGGTGGAAACCGCCAACCACGCCGAACATGCCTATTTCGACTCCGCTATTATGCTGCTGTTTTTCCTGCTGGTCGGGCGCACGCTCGATCATGCGATGCGCCGCAAAACACGCGCGATCGCCGGCAATCTGGCGGCCTTGAAGGCTGAAACGGCCCATCGTTTTGCAGGCGACGAACTGGTCAGCGTGCCGGTGGCGGCGCTGAAGGCGGGCGACCGGTTGCTGGTCAAGCCGGGCGAGCGCGTGCCGGCCGACGGCACGGTGCTGGGTGGCAATTCCGAGATCGACGAGAGCCTCATTACCGGCGAGACCGCGCGCCGCAAGATCATATCCGGCGCGACCGTCTATGCCGGCAGCATGAACTATTCCGGCGCGCTGACCCTGAAAGTGACGGCCGCCGGCGGCGCAGCGCTGATCGACGAAATCGAAAAGCTGCTCGACAAGGCGGCGAGCGCAAAATCACGCGCGATGCGGCTTGCCGACCGTGCATCCCGCATCTACGCGCCGCTTGTGCATGCGACCGCCGCGCTGACTCTGGCAGGCTGGCTGATTGCGGGCGCCAGCCTGCACGATGCCTTGGTGACGGCGATCGCCGTCCTAATTATCACCTGTCCGTGCGCGCTGGCGCTGGCGATTCCCGCCGTCCAGGTGGTTGCCTCCGGTGCATTGTTCCGGGCCAATGTCATTCTCAATGCCGGCGACGCCATCGAGCGATTGGCCGAAGTCGATACGGTCATCTTCGACAAGACCGGCACGCTGACATTGCCGGAACCGCGCGTGGCCAATATCGAGGCGCTCGATCCTGAATTGTTGCAGATGGCCGCGCGGCTGGCGCTGTCGAGCCGGCATCCGCTCGCGGTTGCATTGGCGCGTGAAGCGCGCATGCGCGCGCCATACGAGGGCGCCGTCGAAGAACCGGGGCAGGGTGTGCGGGCCTTCATTGATGGCGTCGAGGCGCGGCTGGGAAGCGCGGAGTTCTGTGGCTTCACCCACGCAAGAATGAGCGGAATGGAAAATGATTCGAGTCATTCGACGATCTATTTCCGCACAGGTTGCCGGTCCGCCATCATTGCCATCAGCCAGAAGCTGCGGCCGGACGCGGTAGAGGTCATCAAGGCATTGGTCCAATTTGGGTTCGACCTGCGTATTCTTTCCGGTGATCGTGATGAGGCGGTCGCGCCGGTCGCTCGCGCGCTCGGCATTGATTACTGGCAGGGCGGCCTGAAACCGGCAGACAAGATCGCTCTCATCGAGTCGTTGAAGGCCAATGGCCGTCGCGTGCTGATGGTCGGGGACGGCCTCAACGACGCGCCGTCGCTCGCTGCCGCGCACGTTTCAATGTCGCCGATCAGCGCCGCCGACGTGACGCAGGCGCAGGCCGATGCGGTCTTTCTGGGCGAACGTCTCAAGCCCGTCCTGGATGCCGTCGTGATCTCACGCCGGGCGGGCGGCTTGATGACGGAAAACCTCTGGCTGGCCGCAATCTACAACGCGATTGCGGTTCCGGTCGCCATCGCTGGGGCGGTTACACCCTTGATCGCAGCACTGGCAATGTCGGGTTCGTCGCTGCTGGTGACGCTCAACGCGCTTCGTGCGAGGCGATCATGAACGTCCTGATCTATCTGGTGCCGATGGCACTCGGGCTTGGCCTCGCCGGCCTGTTCGCTTTCCTGTGGGCGCTCAAGAGTGGTCAATACAGTGATGTCGACGGCGCCGCCTTGCGCGTGCTGTCGGATGACGATTTGGAAAAGTAACTTTTTCACTTGTCGTCACCGGGCTTGTCCCGGTGACCCCGCTTAGTGTGGCACTGTGCCTTCCTAAGCGAGATGGCCGGCACAAGGCCGGCCATGACAACTAGTTAGCCGCCACCACGGCACAGGTGGTGACGATGTCCTCCACGCTGGCGCCGCGCGACAGGTCACTGATCGGCTTGGCAAAGCCCTGTAAAAACGGCCCGATTGCCTGCGCGCCACCCAGCCACTGCGTGAGCTTGTAGGCAATGTTGCCGGAATCAAGGTCCGGAAAAATCAGCACATTGGCGTGGCCGGCGACGTCGCTTTGCTCCTTCACTTTCTTTTTCGCCACATCAGGGACCAGCGCAGCGTCGCCTTGAAACTCACCATCGATGGCAAGATCCGGTTGACGCTGACGCGCAATCGCAAGCGCCTCGCGCACCTTGTCGACGCGCGCATGCTGTGCGCTGCCTTTGGTTGAAAAAGAGAGCATGGCTACGCGTGGCGTCTCGCCCAGGAGAGCCTGCGCGCTGCGGGCCGAAGCGATCGCGATATCAGCAAGTTCGCCGGCGCTGGGGTCGGCGTTGACGGCACAGTCGGCGAAAACGAAAGGCCGCGGCCCTTTGCCCAGGAAATCCGGCACGACCATGAGAAAATAGCTCGACGGCAGCGCGATACCTGGCGCCAGGCCGGCCGTCATAAGTCCGGCCTCAATGACGCGTCGGGTCGGGTTGGCGCAGCCGGCAACCATTGCGTCGGCGTCGCCTTCCCGCACCATCATGCCGCCGAAATAAAGCGGCTTGGACACCAGCCGCGTTGCCATGGGCGCCGTCATCGATTCGCGCGTCGTCGCCAGCACTGCGCCGTAATCGTTCAGCCGGGCATCGTTGCGCGGATCGCGGAGTTCGATCCCGTCCAGAGAGATTTTCAAGTCACTTGCAATTTGCTCGATCGCATTCGGCGCGCCGAGCAGGATGGGCCGTGCGAGTTTCTGTTGTTTGAGCCGCGCCGCGGCAACGACGATGCGCGTATCGTCACCTTCCGGCAAAACGATTTTGCGATTGCGCTGCCGTGCGATATCAAACAGTTGATCAAGCAAATCCATGCTTCTCACCGGGTGAGAAAGTCGCGAATAGCCGCAAGCCATGCGTATCAGGAGTAGGCATCAATGACCGAAACAGCCGAGGCGATCAAGATTCAGCGCGGCCTCAAAGGGGTCTACTTTGATCGCTCGCCCTGTACCTTTATTGACGGCAAGGCCGGCGAACTGCGCTACCGCGGCTATTCGATCCACGATCTGGCCGAACAATCGAGCTTTGAGGAAACGGCCTGGTTGCTGTTGAACGGCGAATTGCCCAACAAGCAGCAGCTCGCGACATTCGAAAGCGAGCTCAAGGCCGCCCGTAAATTGCCGGCGCCGGTCCTCGACATCATCCGCGCCATCAAGGATGCGCACCCGATGGATGTCCTGCGCACCGCAGCGTCCGCGCTTTCCGCCTTTGACCCGGAAACGGCCGACAATTCGCGCGAAGCAACCTTGCGCAAGGCCGTGCGGCTGACGTCGCAGGTGCCGATGATCGTCGCCGCGCACTCGCGCATCCGCACCGGCCAGGAGCCGGTCGCTGCCGACGCAATGCTCGGCCACGCGGCCAATCTGCTCTGGATGCTGACCGCGAAAAAACCGAGCGCCGATGCCGCGCAGCTGATCGATCGCGATCTCATTCTGCATGCGGAGCACGGCTCCAACGCATCGTCTTTCGCCGCCCGCGTGGTGATCGGAACAGAGGCGAATTTGCATGCCGCAATTGTTGCAGCGATCGCGGCGTTGTCGGGGCCGGCGCACGGCGGCGCGGCAGAGGACGTGATGAAAATGGCGGAGGAGATCGGCGATCCCGCGCGCGCCGCCGACTACGTCAAGGAAAAGCGCAAGGCCGGCATCGCCGTCACCGGATTTGGCCATCGAGTCTATCGTGCCGAAGATCCGCGTGCCCGCCACATGCGCGCCGGCGTGGAACGTTTGTCGAAGGAAATGGGCGAGCCAAAGTGGTTCGAGATCCTGCAAGCCGTGGTGGCGGCAATGGCGCCTTATGCGCGCCATGGCGTGAACGTGAATGTCGATTTTTATTCCGGCGTCGTCTACCATCTCCTCGGTATCAAGCGCGATCTGTTCGTGCCGATCTTCGCCATCGGCCGTGTGCCGGGTTGGGTGGTGCAGGTGCTTGAGCAGCTGGAGAACAATATCCTGCTGCGTCCGCTCACGCTCTACAACGGGCCTGATGCGCGCACCTACGTGCCGCTGGAGAAGCGGTAGGCCCCTTCGTCATGGCCGGGCTTGTCCCGGCCATCCACGTCTCAGCGCGCTGAAGCAAAGTCGTGGATGCCCGGCACAAGGCCGGGCATGACAGAGGAGAGTCGGTGGAATCTCAGTTTTGAACGGGCTCGATCCAGGCGCCACAAAAAATCACACCGCACCCGCCAATCTTGAAATCGAATTCCCATATCGCGGGACAAAACGGCTCGAATTCACCCTTGCAGGTGCGATGTCTTCTGTTAGCGTATTGAGAACAGCAGTCTCAAAAAACGAGACTATGTCGAGGCAGACGGGTCTGTCGCGGCAATGAACCGGCCGTAGAAGCCGGACCAGCATTCCTGCCGGGCACGGCCGCGGGCAGGGCGCAACGAGCAAGCGGCCGACGGCAGGGAGGATAAAGTCCATGCGTTCGACCACGCGAAGTTTCGCAGTGCTTGTGGCGTTGGCGGTGAGCGCCGCGTTGTTCGGCGGCCGCGCCGTTGCGGCCGGCTATCCGGAGCGTCCGATCGAACTGATCGTGCCATGGGGCCCCGGCGGCGGCGCCGACCAGCTTGCGCGCCTTGTCAGCAAGCTCATGGAGCCGATGCTCGGCCAGGGTATTCCGGTCGTGAACGTGCCAGGCGGCACCGGTGCAACCGGTATGGCCAAGCTGATGTCTGCGCCTGCCGACGGCTACTCGATGGCAATCTACATCGCCGACAGCCACGCCCTGCTTGCCGGCAAAACGCCACGCTGGACCATGAACGACATCACGCCCGTGGCCGTGATGATCAAGGGTCCGTCGTTCCTCTTCGTCAAGGAGGACAGCCCGATCAAGACCTGGGCCGACTTCGCCAAGGAAGCCAAGGCCAATCCCGGCAAGCTGAAAGTAGCGACGCTCGGTTTCGGCAGCGTGGACGATTTCTCGCTGACCGTGCTCGATCGCGGCGGCATCAAAGTCATCCAGGTGCCGTTCGCGAAGCCGAGCGAGCGTTACGTGTCCATTCTCGGCGGCCATGCCGATGCGCTCTACGAACAGGCGGGCGACGTCGCCCAATTCCTCAACAGCAAACAGATGCGGCCGATTCTGTTGTTCGGCGAAAAGCGCCTGGCTGCATTCAAGGATATCCCGACCTCCTTCGAGCTCGGCTACAAAGTGGCACTCCCGCAGTTCCGATCGATTGTCGTGCGCGCCGGCACGCCGCCGGATGTCGTCAAGAAGCTCTCGGACGCGCTCGCCAAGGTTTACGCCTCGCCGGAATACAAGAAATTCCTTGAGGAGCAATACGCCGATCCGAACAGCTTCGAGGATGCGTCGAAAGCACCGGCCTTCGTGAACGAGCAACTCGAAGACATGAAGAAGACGATCGCAACGAACTGACGCCGATCAATAAACATGGACAAGGCGCTGTTCCGCTCGATCGTACCTTACGTGATTGGCCTCGCTTTCGCCGTCGCGCTCTACATCTATACCGGTACGATCGACTATGCTCCGCGGCCCGGCCAGCTCGGGCCCGAGGTGTGGCCGCGCCTTGCCATTCTTCTGATGGGCGGCTCCTGCGTCTTCGAGATTTCCCGCCGGCTCATTGCCGGCAATCAGGACGCGAGCGGCTTTCTGGAAGCCTTCGACCGCGAGCCGGAGGAGGACGACAAGCAGCCGGTGTATCCGCGCCTTCTCATCGGGGGCATCGTGCTGATGGCCATTTACACCGTGGCCGTACCTGTCCTCGGTTTCATCCTCGGCACGTTCCTGTTTCTTGCCGCATTTATGTATGTCGGCGGCTATCGCGACCATAAGGCGATCTGGGGTACCAGCGCCGCGGTGACGATCTTCTGCGGAATCCTGTTTTTGCGCATCGCTTACGTGTCTCTGCCGCGCGGCATCGCGCCGTTCGATCGCGCGACCGATGTCTTCTTCGCGATCCCGAGTCTGTGGTAACGGCATGATCGACATTCTCACCCAGCTCGCCGCCGGTTTCGTCCACTGCCTGACGCCGCTCAACATGGCGATGTTGGTGGTCGGCATCGTCATTGGTCTGCTGATCGGTGTGTTGCCGGGCTTGACGCTGGTCATGGGCGTCGCGCTGGCATTGCCATTCACATACAAGATGGACGTCACCGCCTCGATTGTACTGCTGACCGCGATGTATGTGTCGGGCACCTATGGCGGTGCCTTTACCGCAATTCTGTTCCGGATTCCGGGCGAGCCGATCGATGTCCCGATGCTGTGGGACGGCTACACCATGGGGCGCAAGGGCAAGCCGGCAAAAGCGCTCGGCTGGACGCTGGTTGCCGCGCTTGGCGGCGGTCTTCTCTCCGCCGTGGTGATGGTCGCGCTGACCGAACCGCTCGCCAAGTTTGCGTTACGGTTTTCCTCGCCGGAATATTTCGTCATCGTGCTGTTCGGCCTGTTGAGCGTGGTTGCGATCGGGAAGGGTTCGCTTGCCAACGCCTTCATCAGCATGAGCGTGGGCATCCTCATTTCGACCGTCGGCACCGACCCGATCTACGGCGCCTATCGCTTCACCTTCGGCTCGCCGATCCTTGCCGACGGCATTGAATTCCTGGTTGTCATGGTCGGCGCTTATGGTGTCGGCGAAGTCCTCACGCGCCTTGAGACGGGCTTTGCGACCAAGCCAATCGACAAAATCTCGAACGCCCGCACCGAGTTGCCGACCCTCAAGGAACTCAATGATATCAAGGGCATGTTCCTGCGTTCGTCGATCGTGGGTGATCTCATCGGCCTGCTGCCGGGTGCCGGCGCGACCATCGCGTCATTCGTGAGCTACGGCATCGAGGCGCGGTTCGGCAAGCGCAGAAACCAGATGGGTACCGGCATCGCCGAAGGGATCATCGCGCCACAGGCGGCGGCAACCGCGTCGGTTGGCGGCGCGATGGTTCATCTGCTCGCGCTTGGTATTCCCGGCAGCGGCGCGACCGCGGTAATTCTCGGCGCTTTCATGCTGCACGGCATCCAGCCTGGACCGCAGGTGCTCGTGAGCTCGGCGCCCCTGGTCTACACCGTGTTCGCGTCGCTGTTTCTCGGGCTTCTGCTGATGTGTGCCATCGGCTATTTCGCCATCCGGCCCCTGGTGAAGATTCTCGATTTTCCCGAAGCGGTCGTCTCGGCCTACGTGCTGATCCTGTGCTTCATCGGTGCCCTGTCGATCCGCAACAACATCACCGATCTTTGGCTGATCATTGGCTTTGGCGTCCTTGGTTACGGATTCGAGCGTTTGAAATTTCCGGTCGCGCCTCTGGTGCTCGGTGTGATCCTCGGCCCGATCGCCGAAGAGGCCTTCATGAATACGATGATCAGCTTTTCCAACGACTGGACCGTCTTCTTTACCCGACCGATATCCGGGACAATCGTGGCGTTGACGATCATAGTCCTGTTGCTGCCCTTCATTCAGCGTTTGCTTAAAAGCCGTCTGGTGACGGCTTGAATCGAGGCTAGGTGACCCATGCGTACCAATCTTGGACTTGATGAAAGGACGACCGGCACTCCGCCGGCCAGTCCACGTCGGACGGTCGCGGACCTCAAACCGGGCCAAAACGCACTGAAGTCCGCCAACGCGCGCGAACAGAAGCTCGGCGCCACCGCCCGTTCGTTCGCGATCCTCGAGCATGTGGCGAGCGCGCGCACGCCGGTCGATGTGCTCGACATCATCGCGGCGCTGAAATTGCCAAAGGCGACGGCCTATCGCCTGGTCGACTGGTTTGTCACGCAAGGTTACCTCTCGCGTGAGCCGGGCCGGCGGCGGCTGATCGTTGGCCCAAAGTTCACAAATCTCGCGTTCGGGGCGCTGTCATCTTCGATGCGTCACGACACACCACACGTCGTGCTCCAACGGCTGGTCCACACGCTCAACGAGACCTGCAATATCGGCACGCTGCTCAATGGCGAAGTGGTCTATCTCGATCGTGTGGAGGCTGAACATTGGCCACTGCGGTTGCACTACACCATCGGCTCACGCGTCCCGCTGCATTGCAGCGCCATCGGCAAGCTGTTTCTGGCGCTCGCCGCCTCACCGCGCCGCCGACGCCTGCTGCAAAGCCTCGATCTGCGCCCCTTCACCGACACCACCATTACCGATGGCGCGAAGCTCGATGCCGAACTCCGCCAGATCCGCAAGGAGCAGGTTTCCTTCGACCGCGAGGAATATCTCGTCGGCGTCGTCTGCATGGCGGTGCCGGTCATCGGTAAAAATGGCGAGATGCTGGCCGCGCTTGCCATCCAGGCGCCGGAGGCGCGGATGAATGTGCAAACCGCACGCCGGCATCTGCCGGCGCTGCGCAATGCCGCGTCAGAGCTTGCGGAAATCTTCCAGGACAAGACCTGATTCCCGCATTTAGCGACGACGAGACGACATTGAATAACGCCAAGGTTGAGTAAAGGATTTGACGATGAAGATGACGACGGAAGAAGCCTTCGTGAAGGTCCTGCAGATGCACGGCATCGAGCATGCCTTCGGCATCATCGGTTCGGCATTCATGCCGATCTCCGATCTGTTTCCCAAGGCCGGCATTACATTCTGGGACGTTGCGCACGAGACCAATGGCGGGCTCATCTGCGACGGCTATACCCGCTCCACCGGCAAGATGGGCATGGCCATTGCACAGAATGGCCCGGGCATCACGAACTTCGTTACTGCGATCAAGACCGCCTACTGGAATCATACGCCGATGCTGCTGGTAACGCCGCAGGCGGCAAACAAGACGATCGGGCAGGGCGGATTCCAGGAAGTCGAACAGATGGCGCTGTTCCGCGACATGGTCTGCTACCAGGAAGAGGTGCGCGATGCTTCGCGCACGGCGGAAGTGCTCAACCGCGTCATCCTCAAAGCCAAACGGCTGTCGGCGCCGGCGCAGATCAACATTCCGCGCGACTACTGGACGCAGGTTATCGATATCAACTTGCCGGCGATCGTCGAATTCGAACGGCCCGCCGGTGGCGCCAATGCGGTTGCGGAGGCGGCAAAGCTGCTGTCGACGGCGAAATTTCCGGTCATCCTGTCGGGTGCGGGCGTCGTTATCGGCAACGCGATCGGGGAATGCGTCGCACTGGCGGAAAAGCTCGATGCGCCGGTGTGCAACAACTACCAGCACAACGACAGCTTCCCGGGCAGCCATCCGCTGGCGGTCGGACCGCTCGGCTACAACGGCTCGAAGGCGGCAATGGAGCTGGTCGCAAAAGCCGATGTGGTGCTGGCGCTCGGCACCCGCCTCAATCCGTTCTCGACCCTGCCGGGCTATGGCATCGACTACTGGCCGAAGACCGCCAAAATCATCCAGGTCGATATCAATGCCGACCGCATTGGCCTGACCAAGCCGGTGACGATCGGTATCTGTGGTGATGCCAAGCTCGTTGCGCAGAGCCTACTTGCACAGCTGTCGCCGTCGGCGGGAAATGCTGGGCGCGAGGATCGCAAAGCGCTGATCCATACGACCAAGTCCCGCTGGCTGCAGACGCTGTCCAGCATGGACCACGAGGACGACGACCCCGGCACCACCTGGAATGCGGATGCGCGCAAGCGCGACGCCGACCGGATGTCGCCGCGCCAGGCCTGGCGCGCGATCCAGGCCGGCCTGCCCAAGGACGCAATCATTTCCAGCGACATCGGCAACAACTGCGCCATCGGCAATGCCTATCCGACCTTCGACAAAGGCCGGAAATATCTGGCCCCCGGCCTGTTCGGGCCCTGCGGTTACGGCTTTCCCTCGATCATCGGTGCCAAGATTGGCAACCCCGACACGCCGTGCGTGGGGTTTGCCGGCGACGGCGCGTTCGGAATTTCGATGAACGAGATGAGCTCGATCGGCCGTGAGGAATGGCCGGGCGTGACGATGGTGGTCTTCCGCAACTATCAGTGGGGCGCCGAAAAACGCAATTCGATCCTCTGGTATGACGACAACTTCGTCGGAACCGAGCTCGATCCGCATCTGAGCTATGCAAAAGTGGCTGAAGCCTGCGGCCTCAAGGGTGTCGTAGTAAAAACGCAATCCGAATTGACCGAAGCCCTGCGCAAGTCCTGTGAAGATCAGAAGAAGCGCATTACGACCTTCATAGAGGTCATTCTCAATCAGGAGCTGGGCGAGCCGTTCCGCCGCGACGCCATGAAAAAGCCTGTGGTAGTGGCGGGCATCAAGCGCGAGGACATGCGTCCACAGCCAGCACTGTAATGGAGCGATTGCAATGACTGTCGCAGTGAAACCGTCGGCAGATCCCAAGGCGATGGCCGTCGTCGACGAACTGGTGCGGCGCGGGCGCGCAGCAATGGCTATATTCGCGAAAGCCGATCAGGCGCGCGTCGATGAAGCCGTCACCGCGCTGGCCTGGTCGCTCTACAATCCCGCCCACGCCAAGGAGCTGGCGGAACTGGCGGTGAAGGACACCCAGCTCGGCAACGTGCCCGACAAGATCATCAAGAAGCAGCGCAAGACCTTCGGCACGCTGCGCGACCTGCTGCGGGTCAAGACGGTCGGCATTATCGAAGAAGACAACGCGCTCGGTATCGTCAAATATGCCAAGCCCGTCGGCCTCGTGTGCGCCATCACGCCGTCAACCAATCCCGGCGCCACGCCGGTCAACAAGGCGATGATGGCGATCAAGGGCCGCAACGCCATTGTTATTGCGTCGTCGCCCGCCGGCATGAAGACAACCGGCAAGACCGTCGACTACATGCGCGCGGAGCTCAAGAAGATCGGGCTGCCCGAGGATCTGGTCCAGATTCTGCCGCCGCCGGCTTCCAAGGATATGACGCAGGCGCTGATGCAGGCGGCCGATCTGGTGGTGGCCACAGGCTCGCAGGACAACGTGCGCCGCGCCTATTCCAGCGGCACGCCGGCGATCGGTGTCGGCACCGGCAATGTGCCCGTAATTATTGATGAAACCGCCGATCTTGATGACGCGGCGCGCAAGATCTGCGCGTCAAAGATTTTCGACAACTCGACATCGTGCTCGTCGGAAAACTCGGTGCTCATCGTTGACGCCGTCTACGACAAGGCCATTGCCGCACTCGAACGCGCGGGCGGATACATGGCTTCGGGCGCGGAAAAAGAGAAAATCCAGGCCGCGCTGTGGCCGGATGGAAAATTGAGCCGGACATTGATCGCGCGCGACGCCGATGTGTTCGCGCGCGGCTGCGGGCTTCCGGCGGCGGCAGAAACGAAGAAATTCTTTATGGTGTCCGAGACCGGCGTCGGCCGGGCCTATCCGTTCTCGAGCGAAAAGCTGTCGCTGGTGCTGACAGTCTACCGCGCGAAGGATTTTGATGATGCGGCGAAGCACGCGCGCGAAATCCTGGATCACCAGGGGCGTGGCCATTCCCTTGGTCTCCACACCAAGGATATGACGCGCGGCCGCAAACTGGCCGAAGACACCGACGTGGTGCGCGTGCTGATCAACCAGGCGCACACGTTCGGCAATGGCGGCGGTTTCGACAACGGTCTCAATTTCACGCTCAGCATGGGTTGCGGCACCTGGGGCGGCAACAGCATCACGGAAAACCTGAACTACAAGAATTTCATCAACATCACCCACCTCGTCGCCACCATTCCAGAAGACAAGCCGAGCGAAGACGCGCTGTTCGGCGCGTATTGGAAGAAGTACGGGAAGTAACCACCGCCCGTCGTCACCGGGCAACCGGGTCCGACCGCTCGCCGGCCCGGCTGTAAACTTGTCCCGGTGACCCCGCTTAGGAAGACGTTGCCTCCTTAAACGAGATGGCCGGGACAAGCCCGGCCATGACAAGGTGAAAAGGATCATGAGACGCTGAATGAACTTCGAGGAACACGCTGCCAAATCGCTGGTTCTGAATCCGGCCGGCATTCCGGTGCCGCGCGGCACTCTCTGCATCAGCGATGCGGAAGCAGCGATGGCGGCGGCAAAAATCGGGCCCTGTGTTGTGAAAGCGCAGGTGCCGGCCGGCAAGCGCGGCAAGGCCGGCGGTATCAAGCTTGCCGCCTCGCCGGATGAAGCCAAGAAAGTGGCCCGGCAAATTCTCGGCATGCGCATTGGCGACTATACGGTCGAGCGACTGCTGGTTGAGGAGCAAGCCAAGATTGAGCGCGAGTTCTACGCCGCGGTGCTGCATGACGTGACGGCGCGCAAGCCGCTCATCCTTTTCTCCACCGAAGGGGGCATGGACATCGAGGAGATCGCCGCTGCAAAGCCGGCCGCGATCCGCCGCCTGCTGGTCGACATCGACGTTCACCCTTCGCCGGAAGCCATTGCCGGCATGCTCAAGGGGCTCAATCTCGGCGGTGCTGAAGCGCAGGTCGCGCGTATTCTCGGGCAGCTCTATGCCGCCTATCGTTTGCGCGACGCCGAACTACTGGAAATAAATCCGCTGGCGCTGCTCGCCGATGGTCGCGTCGTCGCGCTCGATTGCAAATTCGTGCTTGACGACGCCGCGGTCGAGCGGCAGGCCGAAATCGCCAAGAGCGGCGCGCCCGGTGTCATGACCGCCCTGGAAAAACGCGGCGCCCAGGCGGGTCTCAAGCTGATCCAGCTTGATGGCAATGTCGGCGTGCTAGCCAACGGCGCAGGGCTGACCATGACCACCATGGACGTCATCCGCCACTACGGCGGCCGGCCCGCGAATTTTCTCGAGATCGGTGGTGAAGCCTATACCAAGTCGGAGATTGCGCTCGATCTGGTGCTGTCGAATCCCGGCGTAAAAAGCCTCGTCATCAATTTCTGTGGCGCCTTTGCGCGCACCGATGTGATGGCGGACGGTGTGGTGAAAGCCTGGGCCAAGCTGAAGCCGAAAATCCCGGTGTTTTTCTCCATTCACGGCACCGGGGAGGAAGAAGCGGTGAGGTTGGTGCGCGGCGAGCTCGGCATCGAGCCCTATGATTTCATGGAAGATGCAATTCAAGCGGCGGTGAAGGCAGCGCAATGATCGTCCGCAGACAAGACCGCGTCATTGTGCTGGGGATCACCGGCAAGCAGGGCACCTTCTGGACCGAGAAGATGATGGCCTATGGCACCAACGTGGTAGCCGGCATCAATCCCAAGCGCGCGGGTGAAACGCATGTCGGCGTGCCGATTTTCGCCAATACCAGCGAGGCCGTGAAGGCGGTTGGCGGCGAGGTCGGCGTCATGTTCATTCCGCCGCCGATGGCGAAGGATGCGGCCGTGTCGGCGGCGCAGGCCGGAATCAAGACGCTGGTGGTTTTGACGGAGCACATTCCGGCGCAAGATGTGATGGCAATGCACGCCGCCGCCGCCCGGCACGGCACGCGGATCGTGGGTCCCAACACCGCCGGCCTCGTCACGCCCGGCGAATGTTTCGTCGGGATCATGCCTGCGTTCGTGCCGAGCGTCTTCAAACCCGGCCGGGTCGGTGTGATCTCGCGCAGCGGCAGCCTCGGCACGCTGATCTGCCTCAACCTCACGCGCGTCGGCATCGGCCAGAGCGCTTTCATCGGTATCGGCGGTGACCCGATGCTTGGCACCACCACGCGCGATGCGCTCGAAGCACTCGACCAGGATGCAGGCACGGAAGCCGTCGTTATCGTCGGCGAGATCGGCGGCGCCATGGAGGAAAACGCGGCGGAGTATGCGAAAAAAATGCGCAAGCCGATGGTGGCCTTCATTGCAGGGGCTGCTGCGCCGGCCGGCAAGAAAATGGGCCACGCTGGCGCCATCGTCACCGGCAATGCCGGCAGCTATGCATCGAAACGCCAGGCGCTGGAAGCGGCCGGTGTGACTGTCGTCGATACGCCTGCGCAAATCGCTTCAGCGATCTCGGCCAAGCTCGGCGTCAAACTGCCGGCGTAAGCTGAGGCACGCTTGATCTGTCAAGAAGCCCACCTACGCCAGCGTCACCGTCTCGAAATCCGCCGGCAGCACGATTTCCAGCAACTCGCAATCGTCGGAATAGCCGCGCACAGTGTGCTTGATCCCGGGCGGCTGGATCCAGCAGGAGCCGGCGTGGAATGTGTGAACGCCTTCGCCTTCGAACTCACTCTGGAACCAGCCTTTGAGCACGTAGACCATCTGGAAATCGACGTCGTGATAATGCGGGATTGCGACCTCCGCGGCGGTAAACGGCTTGGTCATCCGGATAACGTGCGCCTGCACCAAGCCGCCGGTGGCCGGCGCCAGCCCAAGATCGCGATAGGCCGAATAGGCGCGTAGGCCCTGGTCGAAATCTTCCTCGCGATGATGGCTGACGGTAAAACGTTGCGGCTTGCGCGCTTTGGCGCGCGTTTTCGCCTTCACGGCGCGCCGGGTGTTCGCCTTGCTTCGGGCAGGCTTCCGCCGTGCATGGACTTTCTTTCTTGCCATCTTTCGTGCCTTGGCCATTGATGCCTCCATCAGTTTCCTGAATTGGACCACGCGCGCGCAGGTCATGGAAGAGCCGAAAACGCCCGTCATTCGCATCTTCGTTGATGCCGATGCCTGCCCCGTCAAGCCCGAGATCTACCGGGTGGCGGAGCGCTATGGCCTCAAGGTCTATGTGGTCGCCAATGCCTTCATGACCGTGCCGCGCAGCGATTTGATCGAGCGGGTGATCGTGGCCGAGGGGCCGGACATTGCCGACAACTGGATTGCCGAGCGCGCCGGTGAGGTCGACATCGTCATCACTGCCGATATCCCGTTGGCGGGCCGTTGCGTCAAGAACGGCGCGAGCGTGATCGGTCCGACCGGCAAGCCGTTCACCGAGGACTCGATCGGCATGGCGCTGGCGACGCGCGACCTGCTGACGGATTTGCGTTCGGCGGGTGCGGCGACGCGTGGGCCGCCGCCCTTGAGCCGTCAGGATTTGTCGCGGTTTCTCTCGGCGCTTGATCTGGCGGTGATGCGGTTGAAACGGAAGGCGGCGGGACAGGGGTAGTCCAAACGCCGCTTATTCCCGCGTATAGCCTCTCCGTTGTCATTGCCGGGCTTGACCCGGCAATCTCGCTTAGGTTGGCAGTGCCGTGCGTTCCTAAGCGGGATGCCCGGCACAAGGCCGGGCATGACGTGCTGCCAATCACTCCGCCGCTTCGGCGGCGCCGCCATGCGCTTTCGACCAGCCGGCCGGGTCGTGGATGAACTTCTCCACCTCGGCAAGCATCTTCGGCTCGAACTTCCCGCTCGTTTTCGCGACCGCCAGCACATCTTTCCAGGTGGTGAGCGCGTGCAGCGTCACGCCGAGGTCGCCCATGATTTTCTTGCTCTGCGGGTAGATGTCGTAAAAGAAAATCACGAAGCAGTGCTCACACTTGCCCTCGGCTTCGCGGATGGCATTGATGAAGTTGGCCTTGCTCTTGCCGTCGGTGGCGAGGTCTTCCACCAGCAGCACGCGCTGGCCGGGGATCAGCAGGCCTTCGATCTGCGCGCCGCGGCCGAAGCCCTTCGCTTTCTTGCGCACATATTGCATCGGTAAATGCATGCGGTCGGCCACCCATGCGGCAAACGGAATGCCGGCTGTTTCCCCGCCCGCCACCGAGTCGATCTTGTCGCGGCCGATATCGCGCTCGATGGTATGAACCGCGAAATCCATCATCGCTGAGCGCACGTCGGGAAACGAGATCAGCCACCGCGAGTCGTTATAGACCGGGCTCGCCCAGCCGCTTGTGAAGATGAACGGCTTGTCGGTCATGAAACGGACCGCGCCGGTGTCGAGGTACATCCGCGCGGTCAGCTCGGCGATGGTCTTCTTGTCGAGGAACGGGGTGGTCATACCTGAACTCTCATTCGTCATGGCCGGGCTTGTCCCGGCCATCTCGCTTAGATGGGCAGGGTATTGCCCCGGCCATCGGGATCACCGGGACTCGGCGCTATCGCGCCGGCCCGGTGATGACAAGCAAAATCTCACGGCGCGGCCGGCCCCACTTTCTTGTACCAGTCCGCGATCTGGGCGCCGGTCCAGAACAGCACGTCCTTCTTCTTCCTGATCTTCTGGAAGATCTGCCGGAAGTATTTCGCCCGATGCGGTGCGCCCATGATGTAGGGATGCACCGAAATCGCCATCACCCGCGCCGAGCCCTTGGCGTCCTTGTAGATCTGCTCGAACTGGTCCATCGCGCGCTCATAGAATTCCGAGGCCTTGTGATGCTGGATCAGCATCATGGCGACGTCGTTGCATTCCTGCGTGTAGGGAATGTTGAGGATCGGCTTGCCGCGCGTTTTCATCCACACCGGCTGGTCGTCGAGCACCCAGTCGGCGACATAGTCGTAGCCTTCCTCGGCCAGAATATCTGGCGTCTCCCAGGTTTCCGTGAGACCGGGCCCGAGCCAGCCGCGCGGGCGCTTGCCGGTCGCCTTTTCCAGGATTTCGGCGCTCTTCTGGATATCTGCACGCTCGTTCTCGACCTTCTGCATGTTGCGCTGGGTGTAGCCGTGTCCGACGAATTCCCAGTTGCGCTCGACGCAGGCCTTGACGATGTCGGGAAAGGCCTCGACCGCCACGCCGTTGATGTTCATCACGCCGGGAATCTTGAATTCGTCGTACACCTGCAACAGCCGCCAGAAGCCGACGCGGTTGCCGTATTCGTGCCAGCACCAGTTCGGGATATCCGGCATTGGCGAGCCGCCGGCCGGTGGCGTGATGACCTGGCGCGGCATGGTCTGTGTCGGGTCCCATTCCTCGACATTGGTGACGGTCCACACCACCATGCGCGCGCCCTTCGGCAGCTTTAACGGCTTGCGGGTGGGGATGGCGGAATAGTCGAGGCGGTCGTTCGGCAACATGCCGACGGAGGGCTTCGGGACGTTCATGACGCGGGCGTTCCTCGTTTACTGTCGATTGGCTGGCAGTTTTGCAGGCGGTCCGGTTATTGTACAGGCCATGAAACTTGCCCGATACCGCTCCACAACCGGCGAGAAGCCCGGCCTGCTGCTCGACGGCGAAATCTACGATCTGTCGGCGGGTTTTGCCGCGCTTAGCCATCGCGCGCCCACGTTCGAGCACGTGGACGCGATCGCCGCGGTGCCGGTGAAGACTTTGCAGAAAGTGGGCAAGGGGCTGCCGCTCGGCCCGCCGCTGCGCGGCATCGGCAAGATCATCGGCGTGGGGCTGAACTATCGCGACCACGCCGAGGAAACCGGTCTTCCGCTGCCGAAGGAGCCGACGTTATTCCTGAAAGCTACCAGTGCGCTGTGCGGGCCCACCGATGATCTCGTAATGCCGCGCGAAGGGAAAAGTGTTGATTGGGAGATCGAGCTCGGGGTCGTCATCGGTAAGCCCGGCGTCTATATCGCGGAACGTGATGCGCTCGATCATGTCCTCGGCTATTGCATCGGCATCGATTTTTCCGAGCGCGATTTCCAGTTCAATCGTGGCGGGCAGGGATTCAAAGGGAAAAGCTCCGATACCTTCGCGCCGCTCGGGCCGTTCCTCGCCACCCGCGACGAGATCGCTGATCCGCAGGACCTGGCCTTGCGGCTGAGCGTCAACGGCAAGGCGAAGCAGAGTGGCTCGACCCGCGACATGATTTTTTCGGTGGCCGAGCTCGTGTCCTACATCAGCCGCTTCATGAGTTTGCAGCCGGGCGACGTGATCCTCACCGGCACGCCGGCAGGCGTGGGCCTGGGCCAGAAACCGCCGGTCTATTTGGGCGCCGGCGATGTGGTGACGGCCTCAATCACCGGCCTTGGCGAACAGATGCATAAGGTGGTGGCGTAACGGCAAAAGCGGCGAAGAGAATCAACTCCCCTTCTCGCCGTAAATCTCCGGGAAGAAATAATCCTTCCACGACGCCGGCTTGTTTTTCAGCGTGCCGACCTCCGACATGAAGTCGGCATATTTCATGGTGTTTTCGGGCGTCAGCGTCCAGTGCACCTGCGGCCCGGCGACGAGCTTGCCGACCATGTCGAGCGGCAGTTTCGACTTCGAATCCTCGATCCACAGCGCCGCCGCTGCTTTCTTATCCTTGTTGACGATCTCGGTTGCTTCCTTGAGCGCCTCCACCAGCGCCTTGTAGAGCACCGGATTGCCGTCGCGGAATTTCGCCGGCGCCCAGACGGCCGTGAACGTGTGCGAGCCGCCCATCACGTCGAATGAATTGAGCACAGTGTGAACCGCTGAATCCTCAAGTTGCTGATACTGGAACGGCGGCACGCTGAACGCGGCGGAAATCTGCGCACCGCCTTTGAGCAGCGCGACGGTTGCATCCGGCGGTGTCATTGAAACGGTGAGCGGGTCGAGCTTGTTGAATTCCTTGGTGCCGTAGGCTTTGGCCGCCGCCATCTGCAGCGTGATCGCCTGCACCGAGGAGCGCACAGCCGGCACCGCGATGCGATCACTGTCCTTGAAATCCTTGATGGTCTTGATCGCGGGGTCGCGGCTGTTAAGCAAAAATGGCTGTGAACTGAGTGCCGAAATGCCGCGCACCTCCTGCGGGGTGCCTTTGGTGCGCGACCACAACACCAGCAGGCCGGGCACGCCGCCCGAGCCAACGTCGATATTTCCGGAAATCAGCGCCTCGTTGACCGCGGTCGGCCCGTTGAACGTGAACCAGGACACATTCACATCGTTCAAGCCCAACGCCTTGGCATGCTTCTCGATGAGCTGCTGGTGCTCCATCACGTTGAGCTGCAGGTAGCCCATGGAAAACTGCCGTGCGAGGCGGATTTCCGCGGCCGTTGCCGCAGACGCCCCGATAAGCGCGCACGCGCCGACGACGAGGCGCAAATATGCCTTGATACGCATGTGGTTCCTCCCTGCCGCCACCTGTTTCCTGTTCTTATGGGCGGCGGCCCACACGCTAAGCGGCGGCCCCGACCTTTGCAATGCTGCGATACCAGTCGAGAATCTGCTCGCCGTTCCAGTGCAGCACGCCTTCGTGCTTGTTCACGTAATCGTAGATCTGTTCGAGATACTTGATCCGGTGCGGCTGCCCGCTGATGTAAGGGTGGATCGCCAGCGCGCAGATTTTCGCGCGGTTCGCGCTCTCGGCATAAAGCCGGTCAAACTGGTCCGTCACCAGCTTGAGCAGATAATCGCTGTTGTGGTGCTGGACGATCATCACCGGGATGTCGTTGCATTCGATGGTGTAGGGCAGGGTGACCAGCGGCCCCTTCGTGGTTTTGATCACCGTCGGCTCATCGTCATAGACCCAGTCGCCGATATATTTGACGCCCGCGGCGGCGAGAAGGTCCGGCGTCTCCAGCGTCTGCGTGAGGCCGGGCCCGAGCCAGCCGACCGGCCGCTTGCCGCAGAACTTCTCCATGATGTCCATGGTGCGGTTGATCATGCCGGCCTGGTCCGTCTCCTTGTGGATGGGGCCCTGCTCATAAGCGTGGCCCATGAACTCCCAGCCGTCATCGCGCGCCTGCTTGGCGACGCGCGGGTAGTCCTCGCAGATGCGCGCATTGGCGGCGAGCGTCGGCTTGATGCCGAGTTTCTTGAACAGCTCGTGGAAGCGCCAGCAGCCGACGCGCATGCCGTATTCGTGGAAACCCCAGTGCACGACGTCCGGCATCAGCGGCACGCCGGTCGGGGCGGGGAGCAGCTGCCGCGCCATCGGCTTGCCGATGTCCCAGACCTCGTAGTTCACGATGGTCCAGAACACGATCCGCGCCTTGCCCGGCAACTTGAGCGGCGGGCGATCGACGATCGCAGAATAGTCGGAACGTTCGCGCGGAATCATCGGATTGGCCATGACTGCTTCCTACCTCGTCCTTGCAGGCGGGTAGAATGTCACGCCGTTACGGCCACGCGCAACCCGACCAGCCGTTCAAGCGTGGCGGTGTCCTTGAGCAATTGCGCGGAGGGCGCGCGGTGCGCCACCGCGCCGCGTTCCAGCACGATGGCTTCGGCGGTCAACTCCAGCGCGATATCGGTGTGCTGCTCCACCAAGACGATGGCAATGCTGCGGTCAGAGAGCATCAGTTTGATGGCGGCGGCGAGCTCATCGACGATGACCGGCGCCAGTCCTTCGAATGGTTCATCGAGCAGCATCAATGCCGGGTTGGTCATCAAGGCACGCGCGACTGCCAGCATCTGCTGCTCGCCGCCGGAGAGCTGGTTACCCATGTTGCCGCGCCGCTCCTTGAGTCGCGGAAACAGCTTGAACACCGTTTCGAGAGTCCAGGCACCCGGACGCGACGCCACGATGAGATTCTCATCGACCGACAGCGACGGGAAAATCTCGCGCTCCTGCGCAACCCAGCCGATGCCGTTGAGCGCGCGCCGATGCGGGGCCAGCCGCGAAATGTCCCGGCCGCGCCAGGCGATAGCGCCCCTGCGCATCTGGGTGTACCCCATGATGGTCAGCAGCAGCGTAGACTTGCCGACACCATTGCGGCCAAGCACGGCAAGGCTTCCATGCTCCGGCACGTCCAGCGAAATGTCGTGCAGCACGACGGCATCGCCATAGCCGGCCGTCACATTCTCAAGTTTGAGCAGCGTGTCAGCCAAGACGGTCATCCATGTTTGCGCTTGCCCAGGTAGACCTCGCGCACGCTGGGATCGGCGGCGATCTCGGCCGGCGAACCTTCCGTAAAGATCGCGCCGCCAACCAGCACGATAATGTGCGTGGCAAAGCGAAACACCACGTGCATGTCGTGCTCGATGAACAGCAGCGTCAGATCGTCGGACAAGCCCGCCACTGCTTCGAAGACTTCACCACTTTCTTCCTGCGGCACGCCGGCAGCCGGTTCGTCAAGCAGCAACACCTTTGGCTTGGTGGCAAGCGCCAGCGCAATTTCCAGCAAGCGTTGTCGTCCGTAGGGCAGTTCACGCGTGATCTGGTAGCAATCATCGCCCAGCTTCAACTTGCGCAAGATCTCATAAGCCTCGTCGATCGCCTCGCTATAGGAACCGACGCTGCGCCAGAACTGACCGGCAAGGTTGCGCCGTTCGGCAACAGCAAGCGTCACCGCTTCGAGCGCGTTGAGGCCCGCGAACAGCGTGTTGATCTGGAATGTGCGCGCGAGCCCGCGCCGCACGCGCTGTTGCGGGCCGAGCGCGGTGATGTCCTCGCCCTCGAGCAAAATTTGCCCGGAATTGGGCGTCAGCATTCCGGTCATCAGGTTGATGAGCGTGGTCTTGCCGGCGCCGTTCGGACCGATCAGCGCATAGCGCGCACCGACCGGCAGGTTGATGGCGATATCGCGCGCGACCGGCAGCGATCCGAAGGCTTTCGACAGTCCGCGGGTGGCTAAAGCGATTGTGCTCATTTCGTCCTCCACCGCGCATAGAGGGCCGATAGCCCGCCGAGAATGCCGTTCGGGAGCACCATGACGACAGTCACCAACAGCACGCCGATCCAGAAATACCAGTATTGCGGCGCGATTCCGGAAAACTGGTCGCGCGCCACCATGAAAATGGTGGCGCCGATCAATCCGCCATAGAGCCGTCCGGCGCCACCCAGCACCAGCATCACCAGCACGTCGGCGGAGCGCTGGAAGCTGATGGATTCAAGCGAGACATTTTCCGTGGTCTGCGCCAGTACCGCGCCGGCGAGGCCGGCCACCGTTGCGGCAAGCGTAAAGGCCTTGCGGATATGCGCGCGGCTATCGGCGCCGATGGCCGGCATGCGCACCCAGTTTTCACGGATCCCACGCAGCGCGAGGCCGAATGGCGAATT
>Ga0265325_10000168_pt1 | contig 46393 bp, 43 predicted proteins | sample 41420metaG_FD_202090 | JGI IMG/M metagenome (GOLD analysis project Ga0265325, IMG submission 202090) | Rhizosphere microbial communities from Carex aquatilis grown in University of Washington, Seatle, WA, United States - 4-14-20 metaG | ecosystem: Host-associated > Plants > Roots > Rhizosphere...
CGGTCACGGAGATCATGACGAAGGTGAAGCATTCGGGCGCCCGGGCCATCGTGTCGCCGCTGGGCAGCGTCGTCCTTTTCGGCGGCGCGAGCGAGATCGAGTCGTTCGTGCCGTAGAGCCTTCACGCGGCGGACGAAACCACGCCGTTCGGCGTGACCACCTTCCCGGCCAGGGGCGCGGTGACGTGCGCACCCGGCCAAACGACGCAGTTCGAGATCGAACCCGACCCGAGTGCGGCGGCGCTTTGCCCGAGGATCGAGCGCTCGAGCCGCACCCCAGGAGCGACCTGCGCGCCTTGACCGGTCCAATGCTCGAGGCCACGCGCGGCGAGCCAACCGAGGTTCGCGGCGAGATAGCGATCGACCGTGCCGATGTCGAAAAAGCTGGATTCGTAGGGGAATGCGCGGAGGGTCGCGCCGGCGCGCAGCGCCGGGAGAAGCCCGTCGCCCACGAGACATCCTTGCTCGGGCAAGCGCAAGCGAAGCCTCTCGCCGATGACGGAGATGCCGAGAAACTCGCCGCCGCAGGCTTCTTCGCCAAACCGCTCGGCGCGCAACCGAACGACACGTCCGTGAGGGTCGATGCCTACGGGTCCCCGCCCCTTCTCGGCCGCCTGGACGACCAGCGTCGCTTCTGCGTCCCGCTCCGCATGAAACTCGGAGAGCGCGCCGAGATCGACGTCGGCGATGACATCGGCGTTCCACACGAACACGTCGCCCGGGCCGAGGAGCGCGGCGGCGCGGGCGATTCCGCCCCCCGTACCCAGAAGGTCTTTCTCTTCGGAGACGGCGATCGCTCTCCCGCAGGTCTCGGCAAACGCGCGCACGTCGTCGGCTCGGTGGTGCGCGTTGACGACGATCCGGTCCACGCGTCCAAGCACGAGACGATCGAGAACGTGCGCGAGCGCGGGGCGATCGCCGACGGGCAGCAGCGGCTTCGCGACGAGATCGCTGAGGGGCCGCAGCCGCGTGCCTAGACCGGCAGCGAGGACCATGGCGGGGAGCACCGTCCCAGTCTAGTCGGCAAAGTTGGTCCACGCTTCGGGGGCGTAGTACGACCCGGCCATGGCGCGTCGCTGGTTCGAGACGGTCCTTCTCGTGGCCGCCGGGGTGCCGACGTCCGCGTGCGGCACCGACGCCGTGGGTGTGGACGCGTGCCGGCAAATTCAAAAGGCGGAATGCCAGGAAGCGCCTGCCTGCGGGATCGCTCTCGAGCCGCCCTATCACACGACCGGAACGGTGGTCGACGCGTGCATCCGTTTCTACGACGACCAGTGCCTGCACGGGCTGGCAAGCGGCACCGACCCGGGCCCGACGGCGGTCAACGCATGCGTGGCCGCGATCCACAGCGCCGCGAGGACGAGCGGCGGGTGCTCCGTCGTGGCAAACCCGTCGACGTCTGCCGCGTGCGCATGGCTGGCCGTCAACTCCTCCGCGACGGATGCCGCGAGTGAGGCGGCGGAGGCCCCGACGGGCGACGGCGACGCGGCCAACGATGGCGTGGTCGCGGAATAGAAGGCCGAATGCAGCAAAGCCGACGGGAGTCGAACCGTTCGGTGCTTTAGGCGTCGGGCGGGGGGGGCGGTTCGGTGCCGGGGTCGTTCTCCTGCTCGACCGCTTCCACGGGAATGCGCACACGTTCGGCGTGGACCCGAGCGTCGAGCTCGACCCGCCAGAACGAAGGTGCATCGCCGCTCTTGCAACCGAGAGTGAGGGACGGGGCCGCGAGCAGCTCGAAATCGTGACCCGCGGGGTGGCGCCTCTCGCTGATGTGCCGGTGACCGTGCATCACCAGAGTCGCACCGACGTCGGCCAGTGTTTCTGCAAATTCCCGCCCGTCGTCGAGCCGCATGCCAATCTCGGTCGGAGCCCGTTTGCCCACTCCGTGGGGCAGCGGCACGACGTGATGATGAAAGAGAACGACGCGGTGCCTCGCCCCTTTCCAAGCCGGAGTGCCTGCGAGTGCACGGAGCCAGGCCAGCTGCTCGCCACCGATGGCGCCGTTTTGCCGGTAGAACGCGCGCTGCCCGCGCGCGCACGAATCGAGGCCGACGAAAATCGCGCCCGCCTCGTCGATGACGCGCTTCCACGCGCCGCACGGCTCGAGCTCCAACCCCGCGCGCTGGGCGAACGCCCGCCAGGCCGTTCGTTTGCTCGCGCGCGTCGGCCGCGGGCGAGCACTGCTTGCAATCGGAAAGAGGTAGAGATCGTGATTGCCCGGAATCACGAAGAGGCGGGCGCGCGCCCGCCACCGAGCGAATGCGGTCTCGACGAGTTCCCACCCTTCCCCGTCGTCGGTGCAGTCGCCCGTGACAACGACCGCGTCGACGTCGTGGTCCTCGACGACGCGCGCGGCTCGAAGGAGCCGGAGGTTCGCATTGTGCGGCGTCGCATCGAGCATCGACGTCAGGGCGCCGTCCCCCGGCGGTGCCGCCGCGAGCGTCACGGCCCTACGCCCCTCGAGGCGGCAGGCCTTTGCCGCAGCCCGCTCGACCGGGTCTTTCAAGCCGCCCCCGTCCCGCACGGTCGGGACCGGGTGCGCGTAGCCTTGCGGGTCGACGAGGACGATCTCGCCCTTCTTTTTCGCGCGCGCGCGCAGAACCCGCCAGCCCGCCTCCTCCCAGCACGTCTCGAATCGAGCGGCCGACGTGTCCGCTATGCGCGCGCTCCTCTTGATGAGCCGAGCGCGATCGTGAAGGGTGTCACCGAAGGCCGAGATGTGGAAGTCGGAGACGTGAGCAACGGTGAACATCGCGCCTTTGGGCCGGCCAGCGCCCTAGCCCGGCGCTTCCAGTTTCGCTACATGCCGGCGGCGATCTTGAACGAATCGGCGTCGCGCACGAGGTCGAGTCGATTGTCGGCCACGTCGTGGTGCCATTCGTCGGCCTTGAGGCCGGGTATTTTCCAGGCAGCGGCGAAGGTGAAGTCCACGTAGACGTGACTGTTTTCCGCGAACGTGACGCGGCGGTAACGAATTTCGTAGCGGATGCCTCCGGTCTTCAGAAAGTCGCCGGTCAGAAACTCGCGGATCTTCTCGTAATCGGCGTCGTCCTCGTTCTTCGTGTTGCCGGCATCCTCGAAGTACCCGGGGCTCATCAGTTTCAAGAGCTGCGCCGCGTTCCGGTCTTCCATCGCGTGGCGGTACTGCTCGCAGAAAGCGATGACCATTCGGTTCGGGCTCGTATCTTCGACGTCCGTGTTGGGGATGTACGTCTTGGCGCAGCCAGTCAACGCGAGGGCTACGAGGGCGATGCCCAAGATGAGGGGGGAGCACTTCATGAAGAGGATTGGCCCAACGGGGTTGGTGGCGGGAGAGCAAAGGTCGCGCCGTCTACGTTCCATGCTCGCAACGGCCGGATTTCGCGGCACGTTGTCAGGTTGTCAGAGGCAGCCCGCCGTGCGCCGTTCGACGGTGCCGAACTGTCAAAGCGGATGGAGAACGACTCGGGCGAACAGGTCCGGGGGGCTCGAGCTCGCGACCGCGGCCGGCAAGTCGCCATCGACGAGAGGCGTCAGCGCCCGGTGGCCCGGCGCCAGGGCCCCCAAAACGGCCGAACCGCGGCGCAGTGTGACGTCGCCGACGCGCGCGCGCGCGCCGTTCTTGGCGGCGGAAAGCAAAACCGCGACGGCGCCGGAACGCAGACCTTCGCCGCCGAGGGCGCGCGTCGTTTCCCCCACCTCGTCGACGGCCACGACGACGACCCGGTCCGCGTCTCTCCCCTGAACCAGCACGGCGCCCGCGGCGAGCGCCTCGACGGCCGCGTGCATGCCCCCTCCCACACCGAAGCCCGGTCCCGTGAGGCCGAACGCGATCGAACACTCCCCCGCCGCGGCGTTCGGGGAAGTGTACGGGAAGCGCCTGGGCTCGGCCCCTCGCGCGCCCGCCTCACGCAGCCGACCGCTGAAGGCCGCGTTCACCTCGATCGTCGAGAGAGCGCTGCCGACGACGATGCCCGCCCCCGCCAGCGAACCAGTCTCTTGCTCGAGAAGCGCCACGGCCGCGAGGGCCAACCGCACGAGGGCACCGGCGCGCACGAGACGATCGATGGTCACGCGGGCTCCTTCGGCAATCGCCTCGACGGAAGGCTCCTCTTCGATGTGTGCGGCCGCGTGCAAGAAGGCTTCGCGGTGGGACCGCACCCGGAGGGGTGGCGTCGTGGTCGCGACGAGGGCGGCGTTCGCTCCCCCAAACGCCGAGGCGAGCTTGAGCGCCGTACGCGGCTCTCCGGCTACCGAGTGAGTCAGAAGGCGCGCAGGCGCGGCTTGGTCGAGCGGACCTTCGCCGGCCGCGGCCGGGAGCACGCCGCGCGCCAGGGCGTCCGCGCAGGCGAGCAATTCCAGCGCACCGGACGCCCCCAGCGTGTGACCGATCTGCGCTTTGAGGGGGTGTACCACGGCCTTGCGCGCGCCCTCGGCGCCCAGCGCCTTCGCGAGGGCGCAGAACTCCGCGGCGTCGTTGAAGGGCGTCGCGGTCGCATGGGCGCCCACGAGGTCCACGAGATCCCGATCGGCTTCTTCCAACGCAGCCCGGGCGGCGCGAGCCAGCCCGCCGCCATCCCGATCGGGCGCCGTGAGGTGCATCGCGTCGGACGAAGACCCAAAGCCGGCGATGTAAACCCGCGCCCCGGCGCTCGGGGGCAAGGCTGCCGGAAGCGAGAGCGCAAGGACAGCAGCCCCCTCGCCGAGCGACATTCCGTCGCGCCCGGCGCGGAACGGCCGAGGCGGCGGGCAAGCGGTCGTCGCACGGAGCGCTTCGAACCCGGCGGCCACGAAGACCGTAACGTCGTCGAACCCGCCCGCCAGCGCGAGGTCGCAGGCGCCGTGCTCGAGCCAGCGGCACGCGAGGCCGATCGCGAGCGCAGAGGACGCGCACGCCCCGAGAACCAGAACGCTCGGATCGAGGGGGATACCCAAGCGGCGCGACGCGCGCGCCATCGGCCCGAAGTAGGTCGGCGACTCGACGTCGGCGATCCGCTCGCCTCGCGCAATGGCCTCGAAGGCACGCTCGGCGCAGCGCATTCCGCCGCTGGACGTGCCGAGCACCATGCCCACGCGCTCGCGCCGCCACCCCGGACGCACGCGATCGAGCTCCGACGCGCACCCGGACAGCGCGCGTTCGAGGAGGGCCTCTGCCCGAAGGTCGCCCTCCGGGCCCGAAGAAACGGGCTCGCACCATCGCGCGACGAAGGGGCGGGCCAGCCCCGCCTGAGCAAGCTCCGGGTCGTGCGCAATGACCACACGCGCACGCCGGCCAATCGGACCGGCGGACGCCGCGGAGGCGCCCTCGCCGAGCGCCGAAACGGCCCCGAACCCGATGATTTCGACCCGACTCAAAGTCGGCCTCTCATGATCCTTCGGCGTCGGGGTCGCGAAACGCTTCTTCCTCGGGGGATCCCGAGGCGATCGACTCGACGGTGAGGTCGACGGCCAGGCCGCTTCTCTGGTCCTCGTAGCGGACCCAATCCCCGGGCGTGAGTTCTCCGGACGCGCGGCACTCGTCGAGGCGTTCGGCGCGGCCGCGGGCGCGGCGGGTCGTCGTCGTGCGCTCGCCGCGGGCGCAGGTCTCGACCCGCACTTCGACCACCGCCTGTCCGTCCCGCAGCAAGAAGAGCACGCCGCCGGACTCGAACGAGCCGCCGAACAGATGGCCCGCGAGAGGCCGGAAGAAGACCCAGCGCAAGAAGCCGACCGGCAGGTCGTTCGGCTCGTCCACGTCGTCTTTCGCGCGCCGGGGCGACGTGCCACCCCGACGCAAGACACCCGCCGGCGGAACGGCGATCCGCCACCGATCGGGTGTCACCCAGGCGTCGAGCATCGTGGCGCCGGCGACACCGACGAGGATCATGCGCAGCGCGCGCCCGGGCGCAACGGCAATCGCTCCCCTCCCGTCGAGGGAGCGCCCGCTGCGCGGGTCGCGCATCGTCACGGCGACACCGGCGGCCCACGGATGGCTCGGCCGAACCTCTTGCCGATGCTCCCAACCCAGGCGGAGCGCACGCCAGGTGGCCGGATCCGGGGTTTGCCAAGCGGGCGCGGCGCACGACAAGGACCCGAACGAGCAAAGGAATATGCAAACCGCCGTGGTCCCAGACCTTCGGGCGACGGTCCTTCGTTCGATCATCGCGTGAGCACGATCGCAAACCCCCGGCCGCGTGCGAAGCCGAGCACGAGCGCCTCGTCGACCCGCAGGGTCGCAATGCGGCCCGCGGCCACGGCGATCGCCACGGCGCCGAGGGCGTCGCTTTCGCCCAAGGCGGGGGCACAAACCACCCGAGCGCACGGATTCCAGCCGGTCCCCGCGAGCGCCTCGTCGGCCCCGCCGTTCTCGCGCGAAAGAATCACCTCGGCCCGAGCCGTGCGCGGCGCCAGCAGGGAATCGAGCGCCGAGCGGCCGCCGCCGCGCCACTCGACGAGCTGGCGGATCCGCGCGAGTGGCCGCGCGCCCCTTGCCGCCGCTTCGGTTTCGGATTCGAGGACCACGGCCGCGGCGAGGTCGGCCCGTTTTGCGTGGGCCTGCGACGGCGTGTGGGCAAACAGTGCCGAGAGAACCCGTTCGACGATGTCGCTCTCGGGCTCGACCGCCCCGGCGACGACACGCGACGTTTCGCCGGCCGCGACGAGCTGCGCGGCTTGAACCAACGCGCTCTCGCCACTCGCCGCCAAGTCGGCGATCGCGAACGCGGGTCCGCGCAGTCCGACGTAAATCGAGACGTGTCCGACCGCGGAGCTCGGAACGAGATTCGGAAACTCCGCGGGGCTCGCGGCGCGCGGACCTCTGTCGAAGACACGATGCATGAACTCCGCGGATCCGTCGACGTTGCCGTAGGCGCTGCCGAGCACGATACCCGTTCCGTCCGCATTGGCGTTCGCGTCGGCGAGGGCGCGCTGAACCGCCACGGCGCCCAGGCGAGCGGCTCGGTCGAGCCTGCGCGCGCGGGTGACGTCGAGATGAACATCGGGGTCGACGGCGGTCTCGGATGCGAAGCGCCGCTCCGGGAGGATCGCGCACTCTTCGGAGCCAAGCAGGCCGCAGACACCAAACACGGCGGCTCCCGTGAGCACGCCAAGACCCGCGGGCAACGGCGGAGCCCCGTTCGCAGGGCGAGGCTGCGTTGCTCGACCTCCTCGGGTGAGGTCCGGCTCGGCGAAGACCAGGACCGTATCCATCCCGCCGAAGCCGAACGCGTTCGACAGCGCGGCCCGCACCCTTGGCACCTCGCGACCGAGGTGCGGCACGTGCACGAGCGCCAGCGCAGGGTCCGGTTGGTCCAAGCCGGCCGTCGGCACGAGCGTGCGGCGGGCAACGACGAGCGCGGTGATCGCCGCCTCGATCGCTCCCGCCCCGCCGAGCGCGTGCCCAATCTGGCCCTTGCTGCTGGAGACCGGGATCCGCTCGATTTCGCTGCCCAGCGCCCGCCCGAGCGCGATGGCCTCCATCGCGTCGTTGAGCGGGGTGCCGGTGCCGTGGGCGTTTACATAGTCGATCTCGCGCGGCGAGAGCCCCGCGCGTGCGAGGGCCTGCTCGATGAGCGAGACGACCATCGCGCCCTCCGGCGCGGGGTTGGTGATGTGGTGGGCCTCGGCTCCCAACGCCCAACCGGCCAGCTCCGCGATCGGCGGCGGAGCCGCACGGCGCGCGCGCGCGCGCTCCTCGCGCTCGAGAACGAGAAACGCTGCGCCCTCACCCAAACTCGTTCCACGCCGCCGGCGGTCGAACGGACGACACGGTTCGGGATCGAGAGCGCCCAGCGCGTTGAAGCCGCTCAGCGTCAGGCGGCACAACCCGTCGCTTCCGCCAGCAACGACGATGTCCACTTCGTCCGAGAGCAGCCAGGACGCCGCGACGACGAGCGCGTTGGCGCCGCTCGAGCACGCGCTCGCGACCGATCGCACCCGTGCGAAGGGGCCGAGTCGCCGCTCGAGGCAGTCGCCGGTCGCGGTCAGCGGGTGCGACAGCATCTGGACGAGTGTTTCGCGACACTCCAGCTCCGCGTGAAGCCTCGCCAGGACCTGCTCGTTCTCGAACATGCCGCCCGTCGTTCCCCCCACCACCAGCCCCACGCGAGCGGCATGCGGGTCGACGGAGGCGCCGCGCATGGCCTCCGCGGCGGCCGCCAACGCCATCGCGCTCGTGCGCGACCACGGGGCGGCGGGCTCGCCGTCGGGCGGCGCGACCGCGTCGACTTCGCCCGCGACGCCCGCGCGCTGGCCCGCGGCTCCGAAGAGTCGGATGCTGCGAATCGCGCAATCGCCGCGCACGAGCCTGGACCACGTCGTCTCGACGCCGATGCCGAGCGGTGTGACGAGGCCCACGCCGGTCACCCAGAGCCGCGGGCTCACGCGCCGCGCGCCTTCTCGATGTGATCCGCCATCGTGCGAACGCTTTGGAAGACAGCTCGCGCCTCGTCGCCCTCGGGGATTCGGACGCCGAGCTTTTCCTCGATCACCATCGCGAGCTGGAGCGCGTCGAGCGAATCGAGACCGAGCCCCGCTCCGAACAGGGGCGCGTCGTCGGCGATCGACTCCGGGCTTCGCCCTCTCAGGTTGAGCTCTGTAACGATGAGTCGCTTGAGCTCTGCACGGAGCTGGGCGTTGGTCATCGGATAGTAGCGCGGCTATTAGCACACCAGTCGAAACGCAGGGGCTCGAGCCAAAGTTCGGCCCGTTCTTGCCGGCCATGGAAGCCTGGTGATTTTCGCGGAGAGCGAGCGAGGCCGGCGGCGAGCGCGCGGAGCGTACGACCGTACGCGAGCACGCTCTCTGCCCGGGATCGCGAAGCTATCGGCGAAACGCACCAGGCTTCCACCTAGACGCGCACGAGCTCCCATGGCTCGATGGAGTCCTCGTGGCTCCGCTCGGGCTGCTTGGGAGGCGGCAGGGGCGCCCCACCACCCTTGAGCTGCATCTCGATGCGCTCTTCGAGCTTACGTCCCGCTCGCCCGATGTCTGGACCGACGACCCCCTCCGCGAGCCACGCGGCGATCACCCACGACGCCACGGCGACGCCGAGGCGCCTCAACCTCGGACCGGGTTTGCGCGCCATCGCCGTTAAGTCTAAGACGGGCCAGTCTGGGCGCCAGCGGGGCGGAGTGCCACGCGGCGGTTTCCCCGGCAGGGAGCCCGCGAGATGGGGACGCTGGTCAACTACTCCACGGACAAGGGGGTTGCCGTCCTCACGCTCACCGACCCCCCGGTGAACGCTTGCACACACGAAATGTTCAAGGAGCTCGACGCAAACGTCCTCGAGGCTCGCTTCGACGACGATGTGCACGTCGTCCTCCTCACCGGCCACGGCGACAAGTATTTCTCCGCAGGCGCCAACGTGAACATGCTCAAAGAGGCGGACGAAAGCTTCAAATATTACTTTGCTCTGCACGCGAGCGAAACGCTCTTGCGGTTCGAAAACACCCCGAAGCTCGTCATCGCAGCCATCAATGGCCACGCGCTCGGCGGCGGATTCGAAATCGCGCTCGCCTGCGACATTCGCATCGCTCGGGCGGGAACGTTCCAAATTGGTCTGCCGGAAGTGAACCTCGGGATTCTGCCGGGCGCGGGGGGCACGCAACGGCTGACGCGACTCGTCGGCAAGGGCCGCGCGATGGAGCTCGTCGTCGAAGGCCTGACGCTACCTCCGGCGCAGGCGCACTCCGCTGGACTCGTGCACAAGGTGTGGGAAGCGGACACCCATGAAGCCTTCATGCGCAAAGCGATCGATTATGCGCACGAGTTCTGCCCGCCGACGCGGGCGGCCATGGCAATCGGTAACGTCAAGCGAGCGATCCAGGGCGGCGCTGAAATGTCGCTCGAAGGCGGTTTGGCGCTCGAGCGCGAGCTCGCGGGGGAGCTATTTCGCTCGCAAGACGCGAAGGAGGGGCTCGTCGCGTTCGTTCAAAAACGGAAGGCGATCTTCCGCGCGCATTGACCCAATCCGACGATGAACGGCGACCAGAAGGATTTGGGATTGCGTCAGACCCTCTCGAACAATCGCCCGTAGTGCTCGGCCATGGCTTCGCCGCCGAGCTGCGAAAAAAACGTGGAATACGCCATCCATATCGCCAGACCGTTGAGATCGCGGAACATCGGCGGAAGATATCGGGGGGGCTTGACGACGCCGTCGCCGACGCGACGCGCCAGAATGGGCACATCTTCGTGGGCGACTTTGCCCACGAACAGGAACGGCACCAAATCCACGCGGTCGTGCTGAATGGCGCTCCGCACGAACGCATAGTTGAGGACCACCCCCTTGCAGTAGCAAGCGTCTTTCGTGAACGGGGCGCCTCCCTCGAGCACGCCGCCGCGGAAGATCCTTCGCGTGTTGTGGAAACACTCGTCCTCCTCGTAGCCCTCGGTCCGGAACCACTCGAAGACGTCGAGGAACGACGCGCCGTCCTCCGCCTTGTCCACGGCGAGCACGCGATCGTTCAGGCGACGCGCGCGGCGAGGATACGTGCGGAACGTGAACATCTCGAGCAGCGCGGCAAGGCCTTCCTGCACCGCGGTCGTGCGCGGCGGCCCCTTGGCGAGCCATTTGGCAACCGGCTGCGCCTGCCCGTTGAGCGACGTGGCGACGTGAACCCAGCCCTCGTGCACTTCGAGGATGTCGATGTCGCGAGGGCTGAACTTCGCGCCGCTTCGGACCTTGACGTAGTCGCTTCCGGCCGCCGCGTCCGCGAGGATGACTTCGTCGGCTTCGACGGGAACGTGAACGTCGCCGAAATACTGCGCCAAGCGCTCGCCCAGCTGACGCGCGGCCTCCGTCGCTTCGATCGTTCGAGCATAGGTCGGAGAATGGGAATGAAGAGCCCCCGACCACTCGTCGACGTTCGTGAGGATCCCGTAAAGGAGCTGGCCGAGGTCGCGGACCGTGGAGCGGCCGTCCGGGAACTTGTCTTTGGGCGACCCGTAGAGCTTCCTGGACCACGCGTAGAATCGCGGGGTGCCGCGCGCGACGAGCATGTGAACGACGTCTCGGTACTCGAGCGCGGTGGTTGCCATGATGTGGCCCACGGCGTCGCCTTCGCCGAGTTCCTGCTCGATGTCGTGGGCGATGCGCTCGAACTCGTCGATCTTGTCACGCGGAGTGAAGCCGAGATCGACCCCCTCGTAGTAAGCGGCGTCGGCTTTGGGCATGTCGCGCTGCTTGCCCCTGAGAAACTGTTCTTCGATGGCATCGTCCCAGCGCAAAGACTGGAGGACACGAATGGGCCGCTGCGCCTCGACGATGCGTCCCGCCAACTGCGACACGATTTCCTTGTAGCTTCGCCACGGGCCGCCGGCAGGAGCGGGGATCGGAGCCGCGACTGCGGACCCCGTCTCGTCTTTGACGCGGGCGCCATTCTTCGCCGGCGCGGGAACGGCGCCCTCCGGGGGCTCGGGTGCGACGGCGTCCGTCCGCTTTCTCTCGTCCGAATGCGGACCGCGCGCCGGCGGGTTCGGGGCGACGGTGCCGTCCTTGTCCCCCGCGGCGTCTTCTCCCTCTTTTGCCCGGCGCTCGGCCATCTCCAAGGAGAGTCTACTTCACGGCGCGCCTCGAGCCCCTATCCAACCGCCGCCGTCACACGCTCGAGCACGTCGACGTCGCGAACGCCCTCCGCTTCCGCGCGGTAGCTGAGCACGAGACGATGGCGCAGAACCGGCACGACGAGCGCACGCACGTCGTCGACGTCCGCGGCGGCGTCGCCGCGCAGAGCCGCCCGCGCCTTCGCCGCCAGAACGAGCGCCTGCGACCCGCGCGGACCCGAGCCGAAGCGGACGAACTCGCGCACGTGCGGCGGCGCCTTCGGATCGTTCGGGCGAGTCGCCCGTCCGAGCGCCACCGCGAGCTCGACGGCCGCGTCGGTCACGGGAATGCGAGGAACCAGCGCTTGAAGCGACCGCACGGCGTCGGCCGCGAGCACTTGCGGCACGTTCGCGGCTTGGACGCCCGTCGTCCGCCGAGCGATCTCGCGCTCTTCGGCCACGCTCGGGTAGTCGACGTGCACTTCGAGCAAGAACCGATCGAGCTGCGCCTCAGGAAGCAAATACGTGCCCTCCTGTTCGATCGGATTGCGCGTGGCGAAGACCTGGAAAGGGTCGGGCAGCGCGTGGGTGTGGGTGCCCACCGTCACCTTGCGCTCTTGCATCGCCTGGAGGAGCGCCGCCTGCGTCTTGGGAGGCGTCCGGTTGATCTCGTCGGCGAGAACGAGATGATGAAAGATCGGGCCCGGGAGAAAGCGCACGACGCGTCCTCCGGGGTCGTCTTGCAAAACGTCGGTGCCCGTGATGTCCGCCGGCAGCAGGTCCGGCGTAAACTGGACGCGTCCGAACGACAGGTCCAGCGCTTCGGCGAGCGAGGCGACGAGGAGCGTCTTCGCCAGTCCGGGTACGCCGACGAGGAGCGCGTGGCCCCGCGCGAGAAGCGCGACCAACATCAGCTCGACCACCGCCTCCTGTCCCACGACCCTTACGGCGATGGCGCTCTTCAGCTTCCGGCTGGACTCGCTCGCAAGGGCGAGAAGTTCGACGTCGCCCGCCGGTGGGACGCTCGCCTGCTCGGCTTGAATGGGTAGTGAGGACGCGGCGCTTCCGATGGCATGAGGCACGCGCGGTGTCTAGCGCAGGATGGCCGATCTTTCAGCACGGAAGACCGTGACCAAAGCCGGTGGAGTCGTACTTGCTGGCGAAATACGGCTGCCAATGGCATAGCGCCTCCCCGCGCGCGTCCAGCGAAGCGGAGCCCCCACGTGATCGAAAAGAAGGTCCCCGCGTTGCCCCGATCCAGGCCCAGTCCGGTCGCGATGCGCCGCCTGCTCGGCGCGATGCTGTCGGCAGTGGCCGTCTACGGCGGCTTCGCCGTCTGGCAGGGGCTCGGCAAGATGGGCGACGAGCTCGGTCGGTTCGCCTGGGGAGCGTTTGCGGCGGCGTGCGGCTTGGCGATGGGAAATTACTTCTTGCGCTGGCTCAAGTGGGAGTTCTACTTGGCCCGACTCGAAGTGCGGGGAGTGGGGAGGGTCGACAGCCTGCTCACGTTCCTCAGCGGGTTCGTGCTGACCGTCACGCCCGGCAAGGTCGGCGAGGTGTTCAAGTCGCTGGTGCTCTTCGAGACGCACGGCGTTCCTGTCGAACGCACCGCGCCGATCGTCGTCGCCGAGCGCCTTACCGATGTCATCGGAGTGGTCGTGCTGATCGCGCTCGGTTCGACGGGCTTTCGTGGAGGCCTGGTCTGGGCGGGGCTCGGAACGGCAGCGGTTTGCCTTGTCCTCGCCGTCGTCGGCAGCCGGCGCGCGGCGCACCGGATAATCGGGTTCGTCGAAAGGCTGCCGGGGCCATTCCGAGGGAGCGGTCCAAAGTTGCACGCGGCTTACGAGAGCCTTGCGACGATGGTGAAGCCAACGAACCTCGTCGTGCCCACGCTGATCTCGATCGCGGCCTGGTCTCTCGAGTGCGCGTCGCTGTGGGTCATTCTGCGCGGCCTCGGCCAGGAGACGAGCTTTGGGCTTGCGATGTTCTTTTATGCGACGAGCACCCTCGCCGGAGCGCTCGTTCCGGTGCCCGGAGGGCTCGGCGTGACCGAAGCGTCGCTGCGCGAACAGCTTCGAGAGCTCGGGCACGTAGGCCCGACGGCGAGCACGGCCGCGATGATTCTCGTGCGCTTTGCGACGCTATGGTTTGCCGTGCTCGTGGGCTTCTGCGCCTTGTCGATCCTCAAACGCCGCCATCCGGGACTGCTCGGGGGCGCGAGCAAAAAGCCGACAACGGAGCTTTCGGTTGGGGGAGGAGCCTACGGGGGATAAGAGTCCAAGTGCCTTGGACGCCGGGCCGGTGCTCGCTGACGGATACAAGCCCGGGGCTTCTACGCGACGAGCGCCAGCATGGCCTCCCGAAAGTCCGCGGGGAGAGGCGCCTCGAAGAGCATCCGCTTGCCCGTCCGCGGGTGCACGAAGCCGAGCAGCCGGGCATGGAGCGCCTGGTGCCCGAGCGCCTCCGCCACGGCCCGGACGCGCTCGTCGCGTGACGGTTTTCCGTAGAGTGGATCCCCGAGAACCGGCGTCGCCCCGGCCTCGGCGAGCTGCACGCGGATTTGGTGGGTGCGCCCGGTCTCGAGCGTGCACTCGACGTGCGTCGTGCCGTACAGACGCGCGAGGACTTGCACGTTGGTCACGGCCCGTTTCCCTTCCTGTACGCGCGTCGTGAAACGGAGGCGATCGCGTGGATGACGACCGTGTAGCGTGTCGAACGTTCCGCCCTTGGCCTCTCCGACGACCAGTGCTTCGTAGGCGCGGTCAGCCGTGTGCGCGCGGAACTGGTCCGCCAGCGCTTCACGCGCGGGGGCGTTGCGCGCCACGACGATCACTCCGCTCGTCCCTTTGTCGAGCCGGTGCACGACTCCCGGACGCCGATTGCCCTGCGTGTCGGTAATCTCGAGCTCGGTGCGTTGAAACAATCCGAGCGCCAAAAGGCCGTTCACGAGCGTCCCGACCTCGTGACCGCGTGCCGGGTGGACCACGAGTCCGGCCGGTTTGTTCACGACGACCAGATCGTCGTCGACGTGGAGGACCTCGAAGCGTACGTCCGGTTCGGGAAGCGCTTCGCTCGCGGCCGGTGGAGGGGGGTCGACGAGCACCCGGTCTCCTTCCCGCACCCGCGCAGAAGCCGGGCGCACCGACCCGTCGACCGTCACACGCCCTTCGGCGATCCACCGCTGCAATTCCGAGCGAGACACTGCGAGCGCTTCGGCGAGAAAGCGGTCGAGCCTGCCGCCGCTCGCGTTCCGCGAAACGAGAAGACGGATGGGCTCCCCTACCAGAGCTTGGATTTGACGTGTCCTTTGGCCTTCACGAGAATGTCGACGAGCGCGCGATCGTAGAAATTGCGAGGATAGAGGTCCGGCGAGACGCGGCGTTTGTAGAGTGCGCGCCCTTCCTCGATTTCCTCGGCAAGGGAATCGAAGAGGTTGTCATTCTGGATTCCACCGACGATTTTGTCCTCGTTGTAGAGCGAGAGATCGCTGGCGATCGCGCGCGCGAGTCGGCGAGCGGCTTCCTCCGTTTCGATGAGCGGCATGTCCAAATGGTCGCCGAGCGGAGACCGGCTGTCAAAGAGACCGGCTCTCGCCCCGCACGAAGTCGTGCGCGGCCGGTTGGTTCGGCCGCGGAGCTCTGGTAAGAGCCGACGTCGAGACATGCAGCATCGGACCATTCCCCAGGCTATCGAAGACGCGGCGAAGGCCGAGCCCACGCGCGGCTACCGCTTCGTCCCCGAGACGGGTGTTCCCGGCGTGGGTGGCTTGACCGATCCCTCCGCCCCGGCCCGGGTCGACGGCCGAGGCGAAGGCGAAGCGTCGTTTTCGTTTACCGCCGTCGAGCGGATTAGTGCGCGGTTCGGAGGCGCGATGCAAGCGCTCGGTCTCCGTAAGGGAGACCGGGTGGCGCTGATCCTACCGACCAACGACGACTTCGTTCTTTGCTTTCTCGGGGCCATTCGTGCCGGAGTGATACCCGTTCCCATTTATCCGCCGATGTCGCTCGGCCAATTGCAGGCGTACCTCGACAACACGCGGCACATCGTCGCGAAGAGCGGCGCGCGCGTCCTCGTGACCACGGCCAAGATCAAGCGCCTCCTCGGCACGGTCCAGGCGGCGTGCCCCGCCCTCGAGCAGGTCGTCGCGATCGAAGGAATCCGCGAGTCGACCGAACCGCTCAGGGCGGAGAAGATCGGCTTGGACGACGTCGCGCTGCTCCAATTCACGAGCGGGTCCACCTCGCGCCCGAAGGGGGTGGCGCTGACGCACGGGAATCTGGCTGCGAACGTCCAGTGCATCATGGTGGATGGCCTGCGCATCACGCCGGAGGACGTCGGAGTCTCCTGGTTGCCGCTCTATCACGACATGGGCCTCATCGGCTTCGTCCTCGCGCCGCTCTACCACCGCGTGCCGGTCGTACACCTCCCGGCGCTCCTCTTTCTGAAGAGGCCGATCAGCTGGTTTCAGGCCGTCGCTCGGCACGGGGGAACGGCGGCGTTCGCCCCGAACTTCGCGTACGCGCTCTGCGTCAAGCGAATCAAGGCCTCCGAGCTCGACGGACTGGACCTCTCGCGGTGGCGAATCGCCGGATGCGGCGCGGAGCCGATTCGGCCGGAGACGCTCGAAGCGTTCGCCACGGCCTTCGCCTCCACCGGATTCCGGAAAGAGGCGCTCCTCCCATCGTATGGAATGGCCGAGTCGACCCTCGCCGTCGCATTTTCGGATTTGGGCTCGGGCATTCGCACCATTGGGGTCAACGGGCCGATGTTGTGGCAAACGGGGCAAGCGCGAATCGTCGCCGAAGACGACGAGTTCGCCGTGAGGCTCGTTTCGTGCGGCAAAGAGTTCCCGGAGCACAGGATCCGCATCTTCGACCCGGAGGACGCGTCCAGCGAGCGTCCGCTGCCCGAACGCACGGTCGGCGAGATTCGCATCTCTGGCCCGAGCGTCATGCAGGGCTACTGGGAAGACGCCGAGCGAACGCGTGAGTCCTTCGCCGGTACGTTTCTTCGGAGTGGCGATCTCGGCTTCTTGCACGAGGGCCACGTGTACATCTGCGGACGCAGCAAGGAAGTGGTCATCGTCAACGGCCGCAACTACTACCCGCAAGACATGGAGTGGGAGGCGAGCAAGGTCGTCGGGGTCCGCAAAGGCAACGTGGTTGCCTTCGGGGCTCGCGACCCGAGCGGCGTCGAACGAGACCGCGAGCGCGTCGTGCTGGCGTTCGAGGTCCAAGAGGCCGAGCGAATGGCCCAGTCGGCGAGCCTCGTGGGCGAAGTGCGAAGAGTCGTCCAGGAGGGAATGGGGTTGACGTTGGACGACGTCTTGGCGCTACCCCCGGGCGCGCTCCCGAAGACTTCGAGCGGCAAGCTGCAGCGAACGCGGACGCGCGAACTCTACGAAACGGGCGAGCTCATGGGGCGGCCGTCGTCGCGCGAGTCGAGCAAGATCGAGCTCGCGAAGCAAGCCGCGGCCAGCCAGCTCAGCTACTTGAAGCTCGCCGTTCTCGGAACACGCAAGCGCAAAGACAGGAACGGTTGACCATTCGGCCGGGGGAGCCTCGCGATCGAGGCTGTTTAGAATGGCTTGCAACTTAGAATCGTTCTCATTAGATTCCGCACGTGACCTTTCGAGGCGACGGAGAGCGAGCCAGCACGATGCTGCGCGACTTGCGCCGCGCAAAGCTGAAGCTCACGCCGCAGCGCCTGGCGATCGTCCGGTTGTTTGCAGAGGACGGCTCGCACCCGACGGCGCAGGACCTTTTCGAGCGCTTGCGGCCGAGCTTCCCGTCGATGAGCTTTGCGACCGTCTACAACACGCTCGACGCGCTGGCGCGCGCCGGGCTGGCGGGCGTCGTCCGCCTGCCCGGCAAGCGTGGCGACGCGGCGCGCTTCGACCCGAACACCCGTCCCCACCATCACGCCGTATGCGACAGCTGCGGAACGGTACTGGACATCACGGCCGGCACGCTGGCCCCTTCGCCGGCCGCGGTGCTGAAAGTGCGCAGGCTTGCGCCGGGGTTCTCCGTTCGCGCAGTCGAGCGGATTTATCGCGGCCAATGCGCGCGCTGCGCTGGAAGACCACCCGATTGACGATCACAAAAAGGAGAAAGCCATGGCCAAGTCCCTTCAAGGAACGAAAACACATCAGAACCTGAAAGAGGCATTCGCAGGCGAGTCGCAGGCGAACCGCCGGTACATGTATTTCGCGAAGGTCGCGGATGTCGAGGGCTATCCGGAGATCGCCGGCAACTTCAAAGAGACGGCCGACGGCGAAACCGGCCACGCACACGGGCACCTCGACTATCTCAAGCAAGTCGGTGATCCGGCGACCGGCGAGCCGATCGGCAATACGGAGAAGAACCTGAAGTCCGCGATCAAGGGCGAGACGTACGAGTACGAGACGATGTACCCGGGGATGGCGAAGACCGCGCGCGACGAGGGCTTCGACGACATCGCCGAGTGGCTCGAGACGCTCGCGAAAGCGGAGAAGAGCCACGCGGGTCGCTTCACGAAGATGCTCCAGGTGCTCAAAGGCTGAGACGGGAAAACCGCCAGGGCGCCCGGGCAACGACACGATTTTCCTTCGGAAGATCCTCGCCTCGCCCCGGCGTCGTGGCGGTTCATCTCTTCTCTCCGCAGATTGCCCCACCGATGGCCAAAATCGACGTCATTCCAAGTCAGCCGCCGGCATTCGATCCGCAGAACGACCGCTATTGGAACGCGCGTGATCTCGAAGCCGAGATGCGGCGTATGTTCGAGGTCTGTCACAATTGCCGAATGTGCGTGGGCTACTGCGGCACGTTTCCGGACGTGTTCGCGCGCATCGATCGAGCCATCGAGAAGGACGGAGCGACGGGGGCCGAGCAGCTCGACGCCGAAGCATTCGAACACGCGACGGAGCTCTGTTGGCAGTGCAAGCTTTGCTACGTCAAGTGTCCATACACTCCCGACGAGGGGCACGAGTGGGCGATCGACATCCCTCGACTGCTCATGCGCGAGAAGGCGCAGCGCGCGCGGCGCAACGGGGTGACACTGCAGGACACCATTCTTGGGGAACCCCAGCTCTTGGGACAGATGACGGCGGGTCCAATGGCGCGGATCGCCAATTTCGTGAATGCAAACCGCCTCGTGCGCAAGGCGACGGAAAGGGTAGCGGGCATCGCGGCCGACTTTCCCCTTCCGCCGTTCGGAGAGACGACGTTCGCGCGGTGGCTTTCGCGCCACAAACCGCTGCCGGAGGCTGGATCGCGAGGAACGGTGGCGCTGTTCGCGACGTGTCTCACGGATTACAACTTTCCGAGTATCGCGGCGAGCGCCGTTTGCGTGCTGGAAAAGAACGGTTGGAGCGTGGTGCGTCCCGACCAGACGTGCTGCGGCATGCCCAACCTGGATGGCGGCGACGTCGATGCCGCGCGAAAGAAGGCACAGGTCAACGTGGCGTCGTTCGCGCGCGAGGTAAAACTCGGACGCGCGATCGTTTGCCTTCAGCCGACGTGCGGGTACATGGCCAAGAAAGAGTGGGTCGAGCTCGAGCCGAGCGACGACGCGCGCATGGTGGCGGCGGCGACCATCGACGTGATGGAGCTCCTCGAGCGCCAGAGGCGCGAAAAAACGCTATCGCTCAGTTTCGTGAAAGGACTCGGCCTCATTGCGTATCACGCGGCCTGCCACCTCCGCGCTCAGAAGATCGGCTATCCGGCCGCGCGCGTGCTCGGCGAGCTGCCCGATTCCGAAGTCGAAGTAATCGAGCGATGTTCTGCCGTGGACGGGACGTGGGGGATGAAGGCTCAGCACTACGAGCAAGGGCGCCGTTACGCGCAAAAGCTCGTGCGCGGCATCGATGCCGCGGAGCCCTCCCTGGTCGTGACCGACTGTGCGCTCGCGGCCAGGCGCATTCTCGCCGAGAACCGGCGAGAGGCGATCCATCCGGTCGAGGCGCTCGCCCGGGCATACGGGTTGACGCCGGAGGGCTGACGCATGAAGGCAATCGCTCGAGGCGAGATCTTGGGGCTGGCGGACTACGAGACCGTGCGAGAGCGATTCCGCAATCGGGTGATAGCCGAGAAGAAGATCCGGCGTCTCGGCGTCGGTCCGAACGTGAGCGTAGTCTTCGAGAATCGCGATACGGTCCTCCTTCAGATTCAGGAAATGCTGCGGACCGAACGGATCACGCGTCCGGCTTCGGTTCAACACGAGATCGATACCTACAACGAGCTCCTGCCCGGTACCGACGAGCTCTCTTGCACGCTGATGATCGAGATCGCCGACAACACGCAGCGAGACGCCTTTCTGCGAGCTGCGAAGGGGCTGTCCAAGCATGTCTGGGTGGTCGCCGGAACGAGGCGCATCGCCGCGCGATCGAACGAGCCATCGCGGGACGGTTCGGAGGCGGATCGGACGACCGCCGTGCACTACCTCAAGTTCCCGCTGCCGAACGACGTGGCCGACGCCCTCCGAGCACGCGCCGGGGGCAACGGTTCGACGACGGCCCTCGCCCTGGAGATCGACCACCCGGCTTATTTCGCTCGCGCCGATCTGCCGCTCGAAACGGTCGTCGCCGTCGGCGAGGACCTGCAGGCCTGAGAGCCGTCGGGCTCACGGCCCCGGTCCCCGTGAGCGCTCTCTTGTGCGCTTCAGCCGGAGTGGAGTCCGGCCAGCGGCGCTGCGGGAGTATCGCCGGGTGTTTCGCGCACGCTGTCCGCGAGATCGACGCCACGCGCCCGCAACCGCCACATGTATCCGATCATGACCAGGCCATATAAAAAGAGCGCGAAACAGCACCACTGCGCCGGGGTCAGGTCGGCGTAACGCGTGTCGCCGCCCTCGCTTGGCGGCACGCGCAAGAAGTCCATCGCGAAGCGCACGGGCGCGTAGGCGAGCGCGGATGCGACCACGTAACTGCCCACAGGCAGCCGGCGCCTCCAGGTCAGCGCGAAGCAAGCCGCGACAATCACCGTGAACATGAGCTCGAGCAGACCGAGATCGAACCGCGGATCGTGGCCATGGATGAACTCGATGAAGCCAAACCGGGTGACGGTTCCGTCTCCGGGCCGAAGCGGGTACGCCACTGCCAGAAGGGTGTCGGCCGTGGTACGCGCCCCCGGATGATCGTGCACCGTGGCGCATCCCGCGCGGCCGAACATCCAGCCCAGGGGGAACGCCGAGAGCACGAGGTCGGCGAGGGGCAGGATCGATTGCGGGCGCTCGCGCAAACGAAGACGGTTGCCTTCGATGACGAAGTACTTCCAGAGCACGATCCCCACGAGCGCCCCCACGAATCCGCCGAACGAGCTTAGACCCTCCCATGGCATCGCGAGCGACCACGGCCGTTTGAGGACGTCCTGCCAGTGGTAAAAGAGCTGGTCGAGCACGTGCGACAGCACGAACCCGGACACCAGCATCCAGGTCACGAACGAGTTCAGCTTCTCGAGGTCGTAGCCGAGCGTTCGAGCCCGCCGCGTGGCCACCGAGCTGCCGACCAGTACGCCGGTGGCGACGAGGATTCCGAACGGATGCAGCGGAATCGGCCCGATATGCGCATCGGGAACGTGGATGTACGGGATCATGAAGACCGATAAAGGACGTTTATCGCATTCCGGCCGGCCGCGCACTGCCAACCGAGATAACGTCCATGTCCCCCGGTCGAGATCCCATTCGTACGGACACGTGCCAGCCGTAGCACGCGCGCGCGACGATTTCTCCCTTGTACCGTTTGACGGCACACCGCGCGGCAGGAAGCCGTGCCTCGAGCGCGCCCGAAAGCACATCGGCGATGTCGTCGGCCGCCGCGGTTCGATCGGCCGCGGCCGAGGCGTCGAGCACGCGGATCTGGTTCGCCTCGGCCCAGCAGACGAAGAGATCCTCGCCCTCGATCCGACCTCCGACGGCGCGCCCGCGGTCGAGCTCGACCTTCAAACGCACCTTGGCCACGCGGGCTTCGACCTCCGTCGGGGTCGGCAAGCCGAAGTAGAGCTCGTCCTCGCGGAGGCCGGTCGGCACGCATTTGCCCCACGTACAAGGGTGGGTTCCGCGCAGGGCCGCGGCGAGCGCCTCGGGCGGATCGTCGAGCCTGGCGCCTGCCGTTGCAGGATCGAGCAGCGCCGCGAGTTCCTCGAGTATGAGCTCGCTGACCCGCTTGCGGCGCTCCGACTGCAGCTCCAGATACGCGGCGCTGCGCCGAGCCTCGGCCATCAGCTCGAGCATGTCCAAGTCCACCTCCGGCTCGTAGGCGAGCGCCAAGAGCGCCCGGGCAGCCTGAGCGTGGGGTCCGTGGGGAAGGTCCACGACGTAGTCGCGCGCTCGGGTGTGCGACCCCTTCGCCCCCTCGAACCACGCGGGCTCCTCCACCTGGAACCGGCTTCGGACTTCGTCGGCCCACTTGCCGTTTGGATGACGTTCGAGATACGCCTGCGCCCGGGCGAGGCGGGTGCCCTCGTGCTCCGCCGTACGAAAGGCCCGGTAGTCCGCGAGATCGCTCGTAGCCGCCAGCATCTGTGTCGGGACCGCGCACGCCGAGCCGGCGAGGCACGCAAGGGCGACGCCGAGGGCGATTGCCTTTCCATCCGTCATGGATCGCCGCCCAAGATCCCGCCTTCCGGGATGACGTGACAGAAGTCGCACTCGGTCGGCAGCGTCGGGGCGAGGTCGTTCACGTAGCCCGCGTAGTTGCCACAGCTCGCGGCTTGAAGCGCCCGGATGCACACTTCGCCGTCGTGCTGGAGCGGGTGGCACGTGTCCGGCCACGCCACATCGCTCGGCACCATCGGATCGCAGGCGTTCTTGCATGTTTGGTCGCCTAGACCGCACTCGGTACAGCGCTGGCAGTCGACGCTCTTGCGCGTGGCGGCAAAGCTCTGCTCGTCGAGGTCGGTCACGGACTGCGCGCAGGATCCGATGTCCCCCACGGTTGGACCCGCCCCGAAGACGAGTGCAAGCGTTGCGGCCACCAGCAACTCACGGCGGCGGACGCTCATGGAAGGGCTTCCCACGATAGCCAGAGACCTCCCTGCCCGCTCAACACCGGATAGGTCGGCTGGCCCGCCTCCCGCGTCCCCGCCCCGTAAAACAGGTCCCCCACCACTTCCGCGACCAGCCCGATCCCCGCCCTCGCGAACCAGATGCCACCGGCCGCCCCTTCGAAACCCCACGTCGCGTCCGGCGAGACGACGATGGCGGCGCCGGCGCGGGCATATGCAGCGCAGTCGGTGAATCGGTGCAACACGATATAGGACGGCGTCAACACCGATTGGGGCACGCCCTCCAGCGCCACCGACACCCGGAGGGAAAGGCCATTTGCCGTCCGAGTCGGATCGCCGAAGGCAATCGCCACTCCGATGTCCGTATATGGCGCGGTACGCGAGAGGGACTGGGCAGTATGGCCCAGGACCGTCGCGAGTCGGTACGGATTGTTGAGGCGCAAGCCGTCTCCGACAAACGCGCTCGCGAAAATGTCGACGAAACTGGACTTGTGCGAGGCGGTCTTCAGGACGGAGGTGTCGACTTCGGGGGCCTCCGAAATGGGCGGGGCGTCTTGCGCGGCGGCCGCACCGACGCGGGTCGCGAGCGAGAGGACGAACGGAAGCGCGCGCAAGGGAGCCCTCACCCGCGGTTCACCCGTACCTTTGGCTTCGCCCCCAGCAGCGCGAGCTGCCCGCAGGCCGCGCTGACGTCGTCGCCGCGCCTGCGGCGGATGAAGCACGAGTAGCCCGCGTCGCACAGGATTTTCTGGAATTCGAGAACCCGGGTCAAGTCGGGGGGCCCGAGAGCGCTCGATGCAATGGGATTCATCGGGATGAGGTTGATCTTGACCGGGATCCCCCGCAAGAGGGCCGCGAGCGCTCTCGCGGCGCCGGGAGCGTCGTTACGCCCGTCGACCAGGGTGTACTCGATCGTGATCCGCCGCCGGCGCGGCAACGGGTACGCCCGAAGCGCATTCATGAGCGGGCCGAGGGGATATTTCTTGTTGATGGGCATGAGACGCGATCGCATCTCGTCGTCGGCCGCGTGAAGCGACACGGCGAGGCCGATGTTTCCCGCAAAATCGGCCCCGAGCCGCGCGATCTCGGGAACCAGCCCGCTCGTCGATACGGTGATTCGTCGGGCGGACAGGGCAACTCCGTCCGGATGGGTGAGTAGCCGCAGGGCTCGGACCGTGGACTCGTAGTTGTGCAGGGGTTCTCCCATCCCCATGAAGACCACGTTTCGCAGTCGCTCGTTCGGGTCGAGGCGCGTCCTGCCAAGGAGGATCTGCGCGATGATCTCGTCGGGGCCGAGCTGTCGCTTGAGCCCCGCCAGCCCGCTCGCACAGAAGACGCACCCCATCGCGCAGCCCACCTGAGACGAGACGCACTGCGTGACCCGGATGGGCTCCTCGGCCCCGGACCGAGCGGCATCCGCGCCGGCGTCCTCCTCGTCGTCGTCCTCCGCCGCGGCCGCCGCGTCGGCGTCTTCGAGCGGTTCCAATGGCGAAGGAAGCGCGCTTTTCGGACCGGATACGGAAGGAATGAGAACCGTCTCGACCGTAGCGCCGTCGCGCATGCGGACGAGGAGCTTGCGCGTGTCGTCCGACGCCCGACGTTCATCGACGATTTGCGCGGTGCGCTCGATCTCGAGAGAGGCGAGGCCGGCCCGGACGTCTTTGGGCAGATCGCTCATACGATCCAGCTCGAGCACGCCACGGGCGTGCATCCAGCGAAAAAGCTGTCGCGCGTGGAACGTTCGTCCGCCCATTGCGGACAGCGATTGCACCCACTCCTCGGGCACCCGCGCGAGCGGCGGAATGGAAGGGATGGCAGTCACGGCAGGCGCGCGAAACGTAGGGGAAGCGCGGGAATCGCGCAACGCTACCCTCTCCGCTTGGCCTCCTCCCAATACCGATCGAGCACTTCGAGCGGAAGTTGGCTGTCCGGAGCCCCGGCGGCGCCCCACCCCCCGTGCTCTTCCTTCACCCGCCGCTCGACGTGCGCGAAGCGGGTCGTGAACTTGTCGATCGTGCGGCGAAGCGCCCCCTCGGCGTCCACACGGAGATGGCGCGACAAGTTGACCAGCGAGAAGAGAACGTCGCCCATCTCGGCCTCGACGGCGTCGGAGTCGCCGCTTTCCATCGCCTCGTCGAGCTCGCGCAATTCCTCGGCCACCTTGGCCCTCGATCCCGATTTTTCCTCCCAGTCGAACCCGACACGAGACACCTTCTCGCCGATGCGCTGGGCGCGGGTCAGCGCCGGCATGCTGCGCGGAACCCCCGCCAAAACGCCCCGCTCGCCCTTCTCGCGCGCCTTCAGTTTTTCCCAGTTGGCGAGCACTTCATCGGCGTCGCGTGCTTGCAGATCGCCGAACACGTGGGGGTGGCGATTGACCAATTTGTCGACAATCCCCGCGACGACGTCGTCGATGGCGAAGCTGCCTTCGCGTCGTGCGAGCTCGGCTTGGAAGACCACCTGAAGGAGGAGGTCGCCCAGTTCCTCGCGCAGCGCCGCGCGTTCGCCCGAGTCGATCGCGTCGATCACTTCGCAAGCCTCTTCGAGGACGTACTTGCGCAGCGTTTGGAAGGATTGCTCTCGGTCCCAGGGACATCCGTCCGGGTCGAGGAGGCGCCGCATGACGCCGACCAGGCGCACGAGCGTCCCCCCGTCCTGCTGGGAGATTCCCGGGACGGGGCGCGGCGCATCCTCGTCGAACTGCGCGAGCCCTGACGGATCCGGCTCTTCACGGTTTGCTTCGGCCATCAGGAACGGCAGGCTACATTGGCTCGCGCGAATGTCGACCACGTCCGCGCCTCCGCCGTCGTCGCCGCTGGCATCCCCCGCATTTCGCCGCGGATTCGCTCTCGCGGCGGCCACTGGGGTCGCGGCGTTCGCCTATGTCCTCCGCGGAGTCCTCGTCCCTCTCTTCTTTGCTTTTCTCCTGGCCTACGCGCTCGACCCGTTCGTCGATTGGCTCGAGGCGCGAAAGATCCCGCGGACGTTGGCCGCGCCGGTCGTGATGCTCGCGATCGCCGGACTGTTCGTCCTCGTGCTGGTCTTCGCCGTGCCGATGTTCTTCGACGAACTGCAATCGGCGGTGACGGACATGCCCGCCCAGTTCAAAGGGCTCGAACAGCGAGTCGAGCCTTGGCTGTGGCAGACCTTCCACTTCAGGCCTCCGCACACGATGGGCGAGCTCGGCACGCAAGTGCGCGACAAGCTCCAGTCCCAGTTTCCCGACCTGGTCACTGCGGCCAGCGTCGCACTCTTCGGAACGCTGAGCTATCTCGCGGTTGGGCTGAGCGCGCTGCTTGTGCCCGTCTTCGCGCTCTATCTCCTCATCGATTTCGATAGCATCGTGAAGCGCACCGGGCAGCTCGTTCCTTGCCGCTGGTACCCTCAAGCGGCGGACGTGGCCCGACAAATCCATCGAACCTTGGGGGGGTACGTTCGCGGCCAGCTCACCGCGAACATCGTCCTCGGAGCGCTCTACGCGAGCGGGCTGCGATTCGTGGACGTCCGGCTGGCCGTTCCGATTGGCGTGCTCACGGGGATGCTGGCTTTCGTGCCCTACATCGGCTTTGGCTGCGGCCTCTTGCTCGCGACTGGAATGGCAGCGCTGGACTGGCAGGGGCCTGGGCGGCTGCTGGCGGTCGTGGCCGTCATGTTGGGCGTTCAGGTACTGGACGCCCTGCTGGTGACGCCGCGGATCGTGGGGCGCTCGGTCGGGCTCGCGCCGCTCGAAGTGCTCCTGACGATGATGGCGGCCGGAACTCTCTTCGGCTTCCTCGGAGTCATTCTCGCCGTGCCGCTCGGCGCGGTCGTGAAGATCCTCGTCCACCGTGCGGTCAAGGCCTACCTGGCGTCCGATTTCTACTCCCGCCCCAACCAGGGCATCGGTTAGGGCGGGTCCCTGTCTTTTAGTTCGCCATCGGCGCAGCGTTCCGGATGCCGTCTACCGGCGCTCGCTGGGCGCGAGGGACTTCCTCCAGCGCGGCGTCGATGACCTGACCCATCTGCGAGACGAAGATGAACTCGATATCGTGTTTCACGTCTTCGGGTACCTCTTCGAGGTCGTTTCGGTTGCGCTCCGGCACGATCACCCGCTTGATGCCCGCGCGATGTGCCGCAAGGATCTTCTCTTTGAGGCCACCGATTGGAAGAACGCGACCGCGGAGCGTTATCTCGCCGGTCATGGCAACGTCGTGCCGAACGCGGATCCCCGTGAGAAGAGACACGATGGCCGTCAGCAGCGTGACGCCGGCACTCGGTCCGTCCTTCGGCATGGCTCCAGCCGGGACGTGTACGTGCAGATCGCTCTTGTCGAGAAAGTCCCTCGCGATCCCCCAGCGATCCGTGTTCGCGCGGACATAGCTGAGGGCAGCCGCGGCGCTTTCCTTCATGACGTCGCCGAGCTGACCGGTCACCGTGAACTTGCCGCTGCCGGGCATGCGGGTCGCTTCGACGAACAGAATCTGTCCCCCGACGGGCGTCCAAGCGAGCCCGGTAGACACGCCGGGGTCTTCGGTGCGTTCGGCGATTTGGTCCTCGTGTCGGGCCGGCCCGAGGAATGTACGGACGTCATCCTCGGTGCGAACGACCGTGGTTTCCTCACCTCCGTCCGCCAGGCGCACTGCGACTCCGCGAACGATCGCGGCGATCGACTTCTCGAGGGAACGTACGCCCGCTTCGCGGGTGTAGCGCTCGATGAGGACCTCGAGTGCCTCGTCTTTGATGTCGAGCCTCTCGGGTGATATCCCGTGTTCGGAGAGCTGCTTCGGAACGAGATGCCGCCTCGCGATGGCCAGCTTCTCTCGACGGGTGTAGCTGGGAATCTCGATGATCTCCATCCGGTCGCGCAGCGGCGCGGGGATCGTGTCTCCGACGTTGGCCGTCGCGATGAAAACGACGTTCGACAGGTCGTACGGAATCTCGAGATAGTGATCGGTAAAGGTACCGTTCTGCTCGGGGTCCAGAACCTCGAGAAGCGCCGAGGACGGATCGCCTTGAAAGGCGCCTTGCCCGAGCTTGTCGACTTCGTCCAGCATGAACACGGGGTTGGTCACTCCAACCTTCTTCATTCCCTGGATCACGTTTCCCGGCAGCGCTCCAACATAAGTCCGCCGGTGGCCTCGGATCGCAGCTTCGTCGTGGACGCCCCCGAGCGAAATGCGATGAAATTTTCTGCCCAGCGCCCGCGCGATGCTCTTGCCCAGCGACGTTTTGCCGACACCGGGAGGACCGATCAGACACAAGATTGGGCCCTTCTTGTCGCTCTTCAGCTTGCGGACCGCGAGGTATTCGAGGATCCGCTTCTTCACTTTCTCGAGGCCGTAGTGGTCCGCATCGAGCACCGCGCGGACGCCGGCGATTTCCGGCGCGTCCGGGCTCGCCGCGGTCCACGGAAGGTCGATGATCCACTCGAGGTAGGTGCGCACGGTTCCGAACTCCGGCGAGCCGGTTTGCATGGCGCGCAGCCGCTTGACCTGTTTCGTCGCAGTCTCCCGAGCCTCCGGCGAGAGGCTCGCTTCCGTAATCCGCTTCTCGAGCGCGTCGAGGTCGCCGTCGTCGGCGTCGGTTTCCCCGAGCTCTTTCTCGATGGCCCTCTTCTGCTGGCGGAGCATGTGCTCGCGCTGCGTTTTGCCGATTTCTCCCTGAACCTGGGCGTTGATGTCATCCCTCATCTTGAGGACTTCGATGCGGTGGGCGACTCGGGCCAGGACGGCCCGCACCCGAGCCCGGATGTCGAGGGTCGCCAAGATCTCGACCCTTTCCTTGGTCGTGACCTCGAGGCGACTGGCCACGAGATCGGCCAGCGCCGCCGGCTTGTCGATGGAGCCGACGTATTCGGCAAACTCCACCGGCGCCCGGAGCAACTCCATGACGGTCTTCACCGACTGGCGAAGCGCCAGAAAGAGAGCCCCGAGCTCATCGTCAGCGGCGTCGATCTCTCGTGCGAGGTCGACCTTGGCCTGTAGAAACGGCCCCGGCGTAACCGATTCGATCCCGGCGCGAACAAGTCCCCGAAGGACCACGACCACGCCCGACGCCTGGCGGGTGATGTGAGCCACTTGGGCCACGACACCGATCGGATGCAGGTCCGCTGCTGACAGAACCTCCGCGCCGCTGCCCTTCAGCGTGAAGACAGCGACGAGCGCGTTGGGGTGCTTCATGAGCCGTTCTGCGATCTCGGCATTCTTCAGCTCGAGCTGCATTACGACCCCCGGAAACAAGACCGCATCGCTCAGCGCAATCAGCGGGACATTGTCTGCGAGATCCATTGCGGAGGGAGGGGTGACGGTTTTTTCGGTTGCCATCGTCTTTCAACCGTAAGCACGTCCTCGGCGCGCGCTAGATGTCGGGCTCCCGTCACCTCGAATCACCCGCGCCGCCGCACCTATCTCGTTCCCGGTCGCCGAGCCCCGCAAGTGGGTGTCGCCGCGCAGTAGAAGTTCATCCGAACTAGAACCAGGCACCAGGATATGAGCCGAAACCTCGGGCAACGGTCACTCCACGTGGTGGTCATCCCGACGCCGTGGGAGGTTTCGACATGCGCATGAGTTCGAACCGGGCTTCTTCCTGCCTCCATTTCCATGCAATCTGCCTCCATTTCCATGCAATCGCCGCTCGGCTGGTTTCGCTCGGCTTGGTTGGAATGGGGCTCGTGGCGGGTGACGCCGGCTGCTCGTCGAGCGGTCCAACGACGCCGAGCGGAGCGTCGACTGGAACCCAAGGCGCGTCGTCGAGCGGTGCCCCCATGGAGGGCCCCGGTTCGTCGGGATCTCCAGCGGGCACCAGTTCGTCGGGCTCGAGCTCCGGATCGGCGGCGAACGGCGGCAGCCCCCCCGGCGGAGGATCTCCGAGTCCCGGGTCCTCGGGCAGCGCCGGTGGCGGAACCTCCAGTGGCGGAAGCCCAAGTGGCGGAAGCTCCAGTGGCGGAAGCTCAGGCGGCGGGAGCTCCAGCGGCGGTGCCACAACCGGCAACGGCCCGGCCAACAGCGGCGCAAGCAGCGGCTCGTCTTCCGGCGCTTCCCCGTCGACGAACGGCGGCAACGACGCGTCCGCCCCTTCCACGAGCGGGTCCGACGCCGGGGACGGCAGCCTTGCTGCGACCGGGTGCGCCGGAAAGAGCTACAAGCTCTGCGAGGACTTCGAGACCGGCACGGCGGGCAGCCTCGGGCCGGGTTGGACCCAGTTCGCGGGCTACGGCGCCGCCGGGCCAACCGACGTCGCCCTGGCGAACGACGCGGCCCATTCGGGCAAGATGTCGCTGAAGAGCGACTCGATCAATCGGGGGCAGGCGCGGGCCCAAAAAAGCCTCTCGTCCATCGGGGCCACCGCGTCCAACCACTGGGGTCGGATCTTCTACAAAGTGCAGGAGCCGGCCCCGAAGCCGTTGAAGACGGCGACGAACACGGTGATCCACATCACGTGGACGTCGCTCATCGGGCCGTCCGGCGAAAATCGGGTCGTCGACATCGTCGAGAACATGGCTGGAATGCACCAGTGGCTGTTCAATATCCCGAGCGACGGCTGCTGCACGAGCTCCGCGTACAATTGGACGTTCGACCCGCCTGACGGTGGTTCGAGTTGGCATTGCGCCGAATGGTGGGTAGACGTCGCGACCAATAGCTACCGCTTTTTCTCGGACTCTTCCGAGGTCACCTCGCTCGCATTCTCCGGAAATACCAAATCCACGATGTCGGACTATACGGCGATCGTCGTAGGCGCCACATGGTACCAACAAGCCGGGACCATAACGACCCCGTTCGTAATCTGGTTCGACGACCTCGCCATCGACGACAATCGCGTCGGCTGCCAGTAAGGGACGCGGGAGGAGATGTTTGGCAGGGACGCTAACGCGTCATCTCGAGCATCGTCGGCCGGAAGCCGCACGCGCGAAACAACCGCTGCGCCGACGCGTTGGTCACGAGCGTGGACAGTACGAAACGTGCCGCTCCCAGGCGCTCCAACGCCGTAACGAGCTCTTCGATCAGCTTTCGACCGACCCCGCCGCGCCGCGCATCGTCGGCCACGAACAAGTCGTGCACTGCCCCATGCGCGTCGAGCAAGAGGTTCCAGTCGCGCGGTTCGATCGTCCCATACGCGTAGCCGACGACCCGCGCGGCTCGGCACGCGACGAGCACGACGGCTTCCGCTCGGCCTAGCTCACGCGACAACCAGTGCTCGTACCCTTCTTCGACTCGGTCCACGAGAAGGAACCGCGCAGGGTCCGCTTCGTGGTGCATGCGAACGAGTTGGCCAGCGAGCTGCCCGACGACAGAAAGATCGCCCTTTTCGGCGCGGCGGATGTCGATTGAATCCATCACCGTGGAAGATTAGCAGCGCGGTCAAGGCGTCGGCGGCGTGCCGTCGGCCTTCAGGTGTTGAACGAGATGCACGAGCTCGACGACGTCGCATCCGATCCGAAGCTGCGCGTCGACCCCGCTTCTCGCGGGATCCCCAGCCAAGTCGGACAATCGGAGCTCGTACGTCGCGGCCAAACCGATCTCGATGCCCGCCGCGCGGCCACCTACGACGAAGGACGGCGCAAGCCCCCATAGGTTGGATTTGGAGGCCCACCGAACGGCTGGCTCGAAGCGCAGGAATGTTGCCGCCGAGAGCTGGGGATCGACCACCAGGGAGAAGAAGTCCCAGGTGAAGAACCCTCCCAGATCGAGTGCCGGGCCTCGACTGCCTTCCCACCACGAGACCTGCCCGAGCGCCCCGCCGCGGATGTTTGCGCTGCGCCATCCGCCGAAGATCCCTGCCCCGCCCATCGTCACGGCGGGAGGGGCGATCCATGCCCAGCGTGGACCTTCGGAGAGCACGATCCCCGCGATCGGCCCCTCATCGAGCGTCTGTGCGACGCCGGGAGTCGCCATGGCGAGAGCCGCCAAGAAAGACGCGCAGCCGGCAAGACGTGCGGCCCTCATCGGCTCCGACCTTCGCGCGAGGGTCGGCCGGCCTCGGAGGGACACACCAAGTACCGAGGAAAGTCGGTGCCGTTCGTCGTCACAGGCCGGCAATCCGGCACGCATCGCTCGATCCTGTTCTGACCTGCGATGAGACGCGCCGTCCGATGGTCGATGCATTCGGTCGCGAGGCTGAACGCATCGAACCAAGGCTTCATGGTTCGCTCGTCTTCGGCGGCGAGCCCGAGCGCTGCCTCCTGAAGAGCGGACCACCCGAGGCGATCGAACAGTTTGCGAGTTCCCTGCAGTACCGACCGACCGAGCACGCGCTCGATCGCCACGTGACGCCCCCAGACCCAAAGGCCTCGCATCAGCGTGCGGTCGAAGGAGTAGTCCGCGCCCGCGACGAGATACGACGGCGTTTCGACGGGCACGTACACGGAGCTGATGCTCGTGTCTTCCGTGTCCCCTAGCGGACGAGATTTCTCCATGATCGAGAGGAGCTCGTCCTCTCGAACGCGCGCCATCTGTTGCGCCAGCACGACTTCTTGGACTTGGTTCTGGCTGGACATCTGGCCTACGGCATTGAGCGTGACGTCGAGGACGCTGGCCGGGCGCGCTTGCCGCGAGCCCTCGAGAGGCCCGGTTCCCACGGCCAAGACGCGCAGGGCGCGCGCGGGGTCCCGGACGATACCCTCCAGCGCGGGGCGCGTCATGCGAAGGGCTCGGTACACGGGAAACCCAGACCGAAGGCCTCCGTCGAACCATGTTCCGCAGAACCCGCCGGATGTGACACCGTCGTAAACGTGGCGGACGCCACGCGCAAAGACGGGCAGAACCGCGGACGCCATCACCCCCGCGGCCAGACAATACTCGCGCCCGCCCACAGGCTCCTGGATGGCGCCCAGCGCCGGCCTCGACGGCATTCCGGCACACGTACGCTCGTCGAGTCCGATGGTCTGATTGTCTTCCGATTCCACGGAGACGACCACGCGCGGAACGTCATTTTGGATTAGCTCGTCCGAGAAGGCGTCGAGGACTGGGGCGACCACGTTCGACGACATCGGGTCGAAGCGCATCAGATTCTGATCGGGCACGCCGAGAACGCCCACGAGCCGGGTGATCGGACCGGGCTCTACGCACATGAGCGTTTGCTCGTCGTCGTCCGTGAACGCTCGATAAAGCGCCGTGAGCGCGGTCATTTGGCGGGGATGCTTTGCAAAGAGCTCGTCGCGGGCGTTGCCATCGAGCCCGGAAAGGCCGGTGTCGGCGTCGATCCCTCCCGTCGCCGCGGGGGTCGGCCAACCGTCGAAGCAATCCGTTCGATCCGAAGTTTGCGTATCGGCGCCTCCGGCACCGTCCGCGAAGCACGTGTGAACGCGGGCGGCGGCATCCCAGAACTTCTTGTACTTGTCGATCAGATTTCGCTGCGCGCTCGTGCGCACGGGAAGGCTCGAATCGACGAAATAGAGATCGAGAATCTGGGCGATGAGCGCGCCGACACTCGTCCCCACGAGGGCGCTGAATCGGTACTTCCCGCGATCGCTCGGATCGCCTGCGGCGACCAGGACACGTTCTCGAAGCGAGAGCAGCTCGAACATGAAGCCGGCGGAAAACGCGCCGTTCGCGGCCCCTCCGCTGAGCGCGAGCGCCGGAGCGTCCTCGACCTCGTCGGACCTCGGAGCGGTCTTCGCGACGATGTCGGCGATGGCGTTCAGTGCAGCCGGCAATCGGTCGTACACGTTGTTCTTGCGAAGGCTCTCGGACAGGGCCTCCGAGCCCGCCATGTAGGCAGTCGTTACGGCGATCCGAGCGATCACGAACTGGACGAGCGCCCGCGGGTCGCCCGTTCGGGCACACGGCTCTTCGAGCTTCATGTGCGCGGCCACGGAGCCCCAGCGTCCGCCGGCGTGTATGAGCTGAGTGCCCAGTTCTTCGATGTCCGTGACGTGGATTGCCCGAAGGCAGCCGGCCATTCCCGTGGGATCGCGATAGGCCATCACGGCCTCGAGCTCGAGCGCGGAAAAGACCTGGAGATTCAGCTCCTCCAACGTCCTCGCGGTGGATGCGGGACTCGAGGGCGTCGGTTGCGAATAGGTGACGCTGGCGAAGAGGGTCCGCGTGTCGACGCGAACCGGCGCGCAAGCCAGGAAAGACGCGATCCCAGCGAGGATGGCCCCTCGGACACGTAGAGCGAAGCGCTTCCCGGGAGCCCCCATCAGCGGGCGCGACGCTAGCACGATTCGCCCACCTCGCTTGCCTGGGCCGGGAACATTCGGCATTTAACGGTGCAGTGTCGGGCGACGCACCGGGCGTCGCGTGGAGCCGGCGGTGGACGAATGAATAGCCGTTTCTTGATGACGTTGCAGGTCGCCGTCGTCGGTGCCCAGAAGATCGGAGCGGCGCCTCACGGTGTGCGCGTCGTCGCGCCGATAACGAGCGGCCACTTCGAGGGTCCCCGCCTGCGCGGGAAGGTGCTGCCGGGTGGCGGTGATTGGACTCTCCTTCGGGGCGACGGAGTCCTCGAGCTCGACTTGCGGCTGACGCTCGAAACCGACGACGGCGCCCTCGTCCACCTGACTTCCTACGGGCTCCGCCACGGACCTCCCGACGTGATCGCGGCGCTCGCGCGGGGCGAGCGTGTCGACCCATCGAACTACTACTTCCGGACCACGCCCCGCTTCGACACCGGGCACCCGAAGTACGCGTTCTTGAACCGCCTTCTGGCCGTATCGACCGGCGATCGGCGCGCCGAAGGCCCCGTCTATACCATCGAAGAAATCGTATGAGACGCCCTTGCCCGCTCGACGAAGAGACATTCTCAAGCTTGGCGCGTTTGCCACACTCACTGGATGCCGGCGCGCGGCCCCGGCACTTTCTCAATCACCCGACGAAAGGAGACCGGCCATGCGATCGCGCCCCCTCATGACTCTGCGGCTCAGCACGGCACCGACTCAAAACATCGGCACCGGGCCCCACGGCACGCGCGTGACGTTTCCGATCACCGGCGGCTCGTTCGAAGGCGATAGGCTTCGCGGCAAGGTGGTGCCGGGGGGCGACGATTGGACCGTGCAACGGGGAGACGGCGTCGTCGAGCTGGACCTACGAATCACGCTCGAGACCGACGACGCCGCCCTCGTCTACATGACCTTCGAGGGCATCCGCGACGACGCAGCTCCGGGAGGCCCCTACTTCCGCACGCTGCCACGGTTCGAGACGGCCGAGCCGAAATACGCGTTCTTGAACCGGATGCTTGCGGTCGGGACAGCGGAGATTCGACCCGAGGGACCGGTTCACGTCATCGACGAGATTCTCTAAGATCGCCGTCTTCGCATGCGGTCGACCAAGCTGCTCGAACTCCTGCAGATCGACGCGCCGATCATCCAGGCGCCCATGGCGGGCGTGTCGACACCCGAAATGGCGGCCGCTGTTTCCAACGCGGGAGCGCTGGGGTCCGTCGGCGTCGGAGCGACGAACGCCGAAGGTGCGCGTCGGATGATCGACGAGTTTCGTACGCGCTCGACCCGTTCGCTCAACGTGAACGTGTTCTGTCACCAGCCTGCCAGGCCCGATCCAGCGCGCGAGGCGAACTGGATCGAAAGGCTGAAGCCGGAGTTCACTCGGCTCGGTGCGACGCCCCCGACGGCACTCCGGGAGATCTATCGCAGCTTCGTCGAGGACGACGAGATGCTCGCCATGCTCGTCGCCAAGCGACCCACGGTCTTGAGCTTTCATTTCGGCATTCCGTCACGCGACCGTATCGCAGCATTGCGCGCGGCGGGGATCGTGCTCCTCGGCGCGGCCACGTGCGTCGCCGAGGCGCGCGCGCTCGTCTCGGCGGGTGTCGACGCGGTCGTCGCGCAGGGATACGAAGCCGGGGGACATCGCGGCGTGTTCGATACGAACGCCGCGGACGACCGCGTCGGGACCCTCGCGCTGACGCGCCACCTCGTCCGCGAGATCGACAGGCCCGTCGTCGCCGCCGGCGGAATCATGGACGGCGCCGGCATCGCCGCGATTCTTCGTCTCGGGGCCAGCGCGGCCCAGATGGGCACCGCATTCGTCGCGTGTAGCGAGTCGCAGGCCGATGAAGGCTTCCGCGCTGCGCTGAAGAGCGACGCCGCTTTCCATACCGTGATGACGCGCGTCGTCTCCGGTCGCCCGGCGAGAGGCTTGGCCAATCGCTTCACGGCGTTCGGACGAAATGTCGCCGCGAGCGACGTGCCCGACTATCCGATCGCGTACGACGCGGGAAAGGCGCTGCACGCAGCGGCCAAGGCGAACGGCGAGTTTGGCTACGGCGCGCAGTGGGCCGGACAAGGGGCCCCTCTTTCGCGCGCGATGCCGGCCGGGGATCTCGTCGCCCTCTTGCGGCGTGAGATTCTCGCGGAGTAGCAGGACTATCTCCGGGCGACCGGCGGAGAGTCCCCCCCGATCGCGAAGCCCAAGTAGCAGCGGGGGACTCGACCCCTCGACCGAGCGGCGGTGCCGACTTAAGTTCTCTGCTCGATGAAGGCGCTCCGCTTGGATATTTGGTCCGATATCGTGTGCCCCTGGTGCTACATCGGCAAGCGCCGCCTCGAGGCCGCTCTTGCCCTTTTCCCGCACCGCGACGCGATCGAGCTCGTGTGGCGCGCCTTCGAGCTCGACCCGGGTGCCCCTCGCACGCGTGACACGACTGGTTCGTATGCCGAGCGACTCGCCACGAAATATGGCTCGTCGGTGGCGGAGGCTGAAACGCAACTTCGACGAATGACGGACCTGGCGGCCGCAGAGGGGCTCGATTTTCGCTTTGACCGAATAAAGCCAGGCAATACGTTCGACGCCCACCGGGTCCTGCACCATGCTGCCACGCGCGGCGTCCAAGACGCGGTCAAAGAGCGCTTCCTTCGCGGGTACATGACGGAGGGCGAGGCGATCGGCGATCCGGGCGTCGTGGCTCGGCTGGCGGGGGAGGCAGGTCTCGAGCCGGACGAGGTCCACGCCGTGCTCGCCAGCGACGACTACGCCCGCGATGTCCGGGCGGACGAGCAGGAAGCTCGTGAGCTCGGCGTGACAGGAGTGCCCTTCTTCGTTTTCGGACGGAAGTACGCGGTCTCGGGGGCGCAGCCAGCCGAGGTCCACTTGCGCGCGATCGAGCAAGCGTGGCGGGAGCTCGCGGCGCCGGGAGGGGAGCCCGTGCTCGCCGAAGGGGCCATCTGCGGGCCTGACGGCTGCGATTGAGCAGCCCCCTCTCCTTCTGGGCCTCGGACGTGCAAGACGCGCAAAGACACGGGTGGAGGGTGAGCGGATGACGGTCTACCTGGCAGCACTTCTCATCGGCGTCGTCGCGGGTCTGCGGACGATGACCGCGCCGGCCGCGGTGAGCTGGGCCGCTCGCCTCGGAGCCATCGACCTCAAGGGCTCGTGGTTGGCTTTTCTCGGTTCTACGTATGCGCCGTGGATCCTGACCGTTGCCGCGATCGGTGAGCTCATCGTCGATCAGTTGCCCCAAACGCCGAGCCGCAGATTGCCGGCGCAGTTCGGGGCTCGCATCGTGAGTGGCGCGCTCTGCGGTGCGGCTGTCGGCGTGGATGCGGGGTCGTGGCCGATCGGAGCGGTGGTCGGCGTCGTCGGCGCGGTTCTCGGGACGCTCGGGGGTTCGGCGCTGAGGGAGCGTCTCGCGGCAGCGTTCCACAAGGACAATCCCGCCGCATTCATCGAGGATGCCGTCGCGATTGGCGGAGCCGTCCTCATCGTGGGACTGCTCGGGACGCTCGCATGAAGCGGTTCGACGCCATCATTCTAGGGGCGGGGCAGGCCGGACCGTCGCTTGCCGGACGCCTCACCGCGGCTGGCATGACCGTCGCCATCGTCGAACGAAAGCTCTTCGGTGGGACATGCGTGAACACGGGCTGCATGCCTACGAAGACCCTCGTCGCGAGCGCGCGGGCCGCCTACGTCGCCCGACGAGCTTCGGACTTCGGCGTTCTCGTTCCGGGACCGATCGGCATCGACTTCCCGCGCGTCAGGGCGCGGGCGGCAGTCGTCTCGACCAATGCCCGTCGCGGGGTCGAGTCTTCGCTGAAGGGCATGGACCGGTGCACCGTGCTGGAAGGACACGCGTGCTTCGAGTCGCCCGACACGGTCCGCGTCGGCGATCAGCGATTTGGCGCCGAACGGTTCTTCATCAACGTCGGAGGTCGCGCACGTATCCCGCCCCTGCCGGGGATCGACCGCGTCGCCCATCTCACGAACTCGTCCATCCTTGCTCTCGAGACGCTTCCCCGGCACCTCATCGTCGTGGGAGGAGGCGCGGTAGGTCTCGAGTTCGCACAGATGATTCGACGGTTCGGCAGCGAGGTCACCGTCATCGAAATGGGGCCGCGGCTCTTCGGGCGAGAAGACGAGGATGTATCCGAAACCGTGAAGGTCATCCTCGAGCGCGAGGGGGTCGCCGTGCGCCTCGGTGCCAAGTGCATCGCCCTAGCACCCGCGCCGGATCAAGGCGTCACGGCGCATCTCGAATGCGATGCGGGCGAGCGCAGCGTGACAGGCTCGCACCTCCTTCTGGCGATCGGCAGGCGCCCGAACACGGACGATCTCGGTCTCGACCGAGCCGGTGTCGCGGTCGACGCCCGGGGGTTCGTCGTCGTCGACGACCTCCTGAGGACGAACGTAGAAGGGATCTGGGCGCTGGGCGATTGCAACGGCCGAGGGGCCTTCACGCACACCGCGTACAACGACTACGAGATCGTCGCGGCGAACCTGCTCGAGGATGGCCATCGAAAGGTCAGCGAGCGCATCGAAGCCTATGCGCTCTACATCGATCCGCCGCTCGGGCGCGCGGGCCTCACCGAAGCCCAAGCACGAAAGACGGGACGCGCCCTCCTCGTGGGCAAACGCCCGATGACCCAAGTGGGTCGAGCCGTCGAGAAGGACGAGACGCAAGGCTTCATGAAGGCGATCGTCGACTCCGAGACCAAGAAGATCCTTGGCGCGGCCATCCTCGGAACGGGCGGTGACGAAGCGATCCACGGCATCCTCTATGCGATGTACGCGGGCGCGACTTCGACGACGCTCCAGCGAAGCGTCGGGATCCATCCGACCGTGTCGGAGCTCGTGCCCACCCTCCTCGGCGACCTACGACCGCTGACCTAGAGCATCGAGCGGTTTGGGGGACCGAGGATTTGCCGCGCGTTTCGTCGCGACGATCATCCTCCCCCGCCCCCGCGTCCGCCGCCGAAACCGCCCCCCCGGCCGCCTCCGAATCCGGGGTGTCCGCCGCCAAACCCGGGATGTCCGCCGCCGAACGCGCGCGCTCCGCGTCCGCCGCCCGCGCCCACCCACCCAGGCCATGCGGTCGCGTGTCCGCCTCCAAAACCCCCGCGCGCACGCGCGAAGAAGGCGGGGGCGTCGAGGATCGTGCCGTGCGGGGTCACCACCAAGAGGTTATTGGCCAAAAGGTCTTCCCAGTGTGCCAGGGCTGTCTCGTTTGCCAGGGACTCGAGGTCGACCATGGCGATGCGCATCCCAGCCTCTTCCCACATCAGGAAGGCGTCGTGCAGGTCGTCCTCTTCGACCGATGTGCGACCGCGGTCCTCCACCACGTAGACCACGTTCCGGATGCCACGGGCACGAAGCACTTCGATCCCTGGCAGATCGCCCGACGAGAGTACATAGCGATTGTCGTACGTCTCGTCGCCCGGCTCGTCGAAACGATACGCCAGTCGCCACGAGTCGAGGAGGAACACCGGAAGGGTGCCGACCGATCCGTCCTCCGGCTGCCGGGGCCATCCGGCCACCATGGCGGCCAGCGTTTCTTCCGCCGGAACGAGCTCGTTCGGTGCAGGCCAATTGTTGAACGTCGGAACCAGCGACACGGTATGCCCCGAGGCGGCATTCGAGAGCGCCAGCCCGAAGGTCACCGAAGCAGCGCCGCGCATGTCCACGATCCAGAGAGTGTCCATGGGCAAGCCAGCCGCGCCGACGCTCTTGCCCGCGGTCCAAGCCCGCTCGACGTCGTCGAGGACGTCGACCTCGGGTAGCGCGGCGCTCCTCGGTAGATCGGGCAGGGCCGTCAGAAGCGTGTACTTTGCGTAGGCGGCCCAAGGGTCGCTCGGCGGAAGCTGCCAACCGCGCAACGCAGCAGACCGCGACGGCAGTTCGACGCCGTGCACGTCCGGGGACTGTGGGTCGTGCGTGACGAAGTCGGACGGGGAAGCCGGCCCGAGGGGACGCATCGTGCACGCCGAGGCGAACACCGCCAGTGGGGAGAGCGTGCGCCGAGGAATCATGACGCCGAGGTGAACACGGGCACGCAGAGCGCGTCGTGGGATACGTGGCTGTGTGGAGTTACGCGCGCGAAGTAGCCGGCGAAGCAGCCATCGAGGACATAGGCGCCGAGGGTGACGAGTCGATCGCCCCAAGGAGTGGGGATCGGCCGCTGTCGCACGAACCGCTGCGCCACCCAACGCTCGCCGTACGCGACGCGGGCGCGGATGGCGTCCACGAGATAGGTCCAACCGTCGTCCGATAGGAGGGGCCCCACGAACACCTCGTCGCCCACCCGGCCCATGGCCCGTTTGACGACCCACCCGTTTCGTCCCGCGACGAGGTCATCTCTCGCCACCTCCAGGACGTCGTAGCTCTCCGCGATATGGCGTCGCATGACATCCCGATCCGGGGACTCCTCGAGGTTCTTCCAACACCGCGCGAAGGCGAGCTTCGACTGAGTGAAGACGTGCGCGAAGCTCGTCAGCGTGCGGACGCGGCCCGCCTCGACCACGCGAGCGATGGACTCGACGTTGCGCTGGCCGCTCATCCACTCGGTCGGAAAATAGCGATAGAGAGCGCGCACCGGTTCGCCGTAGATGCAAAGGTCGCCGCCCCGACTTTGGGGCGCGGTCGGAGACGCGCGGACGACTCGCACACCCGTCCGCTCGAGCTCGCGCGCGACGAGCGCGCCCACTTGCAGGTCTTCCGCGTAGCCGGTCGCATGCACGATCCCCACGGCTCCGCCGTCTGCGAGCTCGCGCAATCGTTCGACGAGACGCGGGACGACCCGCGTCGGATCGTGACCGCTCAAGAATCCGGCCGCCCGGGCGAGGCGAGGCAAGCCGAGTGATTCGTTGTGGCCGCCCGGACAGTCGGCGTTGATTTCGCAAGCCTTCCACTCCCCGTCCTCGGCGAGAAGAAGGTCCACCCGCATGAGGGACGCCGAGTCGCCGGATGCGCGCGACGCCGCGGCGAGTCGAATCGTGTCTTCGTCAAATCCGTAGAGCCCTTGCTCGCGAAGGTCCTCGTGCGCTGCCGCCGCGACCCCTCCGATGACGCGGACCACGTCCTCGGCCGCCTGCACTGCGGCGGCGTGCAACCCCGGCGAGAGCACCAAAGGACACACTTCCACGCGCCTCTGTCCACCCACGAACGCGTCCCATAGGAAGTACTTCTCCGCGAGATCCCGTGCGAGCGACGGGTCGAGGAGCGAATCGGCGGATATCGGCACGACACGCATGAGGACTCCACTACCGACTAGAGCCAGAGCAAGAATACGCCCAAGGTTCGGAGCGGCCACACGGCCAGGTTTCGACCCATGGACCGAGCCTCGGTGTCTCGCCTTGCGCGCCGCCAGCGGGGCGGGGTGCCGCAGGGTCGGCCGGCGATTTCGCACGCCAGCGGGCCGTCGGCATTGCCCGTTTCCCGGGCCGGCGGTAACGCCCTGTCCCAGCCAGGTGTCGAACGCCAGCCGTCGCGGACTCCGAGTGCGTGGCACCGTGCAAGGGGTTGGTTTTCGTCCCTTCGTGCACCGGCTCGCCGCCGAACACTCGCTCAGCGGCCTGGTGCTCAACGACGGCGCCGGGGTCTGGATCGAGGTCGAGGGTCCGTCGGCGAGTCTGGCGCGCTTCGAGGCGAGCCTGCGGAGCGCGCCACCGCCCTTCGCGCGCGTGGACTCCATCGACGTCTCGGTGCTCCCGGCCGAGGGCACCCATGGGTTCCGAATCGTTCCGAGCGTGGCATCCGGTGGTATCCGCACCCTTGTTCCATGCGACTCCGCGCCGTGCTCGGACTGTCTCCGCGAGCTTCTCGATCCCGCCGACCGCCGCTACCGCTACCCCTTCATCAACTGCACGGCATGCGGCCCGCGATACACGCTGGTGCGCGATCTTCCGTACGATCGCAGCCGCACGACGATGCGTGCGTTTTCACTCTGCAAGGCCTGCCGAGAGGAATACGAGAATCCGAACGACAGGCGTTTTCACGCCGAACCGAACGCGTGCCCGGCCTGCGGTCCGTCGTTGTCCTTCTCGTCGTCGAACGGGGACGCGGCTTTCGCCGGCGACCGCGCGGTCCGAGCCGCGGCCCAAGCGGTGGCCGAGGGGCGAATCGTGGCGATCAAGGGCGTCGGGGGGTTTCTCCTCGCAACCAGCGCGAGCGACCCATCCGCGGTCCAACGGCTTCGGACGCGCAAGCACCGCCCCCACAAGCCATTCGCGGTCATGGCGCGCGACGTGGACGAAATCGAGCGCGTGGCGCACGTTTCCGGCGCGGCTCGCGAAGCATTGACTTCGCCGGCACGACCCATCGTCGTTCTTCCATTGCGACAGGCATCGCTCGCGCTCGAGGGTCTCGCTCCAGGCCTGCGAGAGATCGGCATGATGCTCCCGTCGACCCCGCTCCATTTCCTGCTCCTCGCCGACGGTCCGGCGCTGCAGGTCATGACCAGCGGCAACCGTAGCGACGAACCGATCGCGGTCGACGAGGCCAGCGTTCGGGGGCGGCTGGAGGGTATCGCCGATGCGTTCTTGACCCACGATCGCGCGATCCACACACGCCTCGACGATTCGGTGGTGCGGGTGGTGGCGGGGACGGCGCAGTCCGTTCGCCGCGCCCGTGGGTACGTTCCCGCTGCGATTCCCCTGCCCTTCGGGGGGCCTCCTGTCGTCGCCACGGGCGCCGACGTCAAGAACGCCGTCTGCATCACGCGCGACGGCGAGGCTTTCCTGTCCCAGCATATCGGCGATCTGGCGTCTCCAGAGGCATTCGGCTTCTTCGAGGAGACAATCGGCAAGCTCGGACGCCTGCTCGGCGTCGTTCCGTCCTTCGTCGCACATGACATGCACCCGGAATACCGCTCGACCCACTGGGCGCTCTCCTCGGGGATGGAGCGCATCGCGGTGCAGCACCATCACGCCCACATCGCGTCGTGCCTCGCCGAGCACGGTCGATCGCATCCCGTCATCGGCGTCGCCTTCGACGGCACGGGCTGCGGGCCCGAAGGGGACCTGTGGGGCGGTGAAATTCTCGTCTGCGATATGGCGGGCTTCCGGCGCGCGGGCCATCTCAGGCCGCTGGCGCTTGCAGGCAGAGAGGCCGCGATCCGCCAGCCGTGGCGAGTAGGCCTGGCGGCGCTTCTCGACGCCGGCGCTCCTCTGTCGGCGTTCGACGACGTCGAGCCCGCGAGGCGCGATGCCATCCGGCACATGATCGCACGCCGGATGTCGAGCCCCATGGCGACCGGCGCCGGACGATGGTTCGACGCGATCGCGGCCATCGCGGGGCTTCGGCGCGAAATATCCTACGAGGGGCAGGCGGCCATCGAGCTCGAAGCGATCGCGCCGGCCGGCGACCACGAGCCGTACGAGGTCGTCCTCGAGAAGTGCACTCCTTTCGTAGTCGATCTGCGACCGACCGTGCGGGGGGTGGCTCGCGACGCGGCGGCGCGCGTTGCCGCAGGCACCATCGCGGCGCGCTTCCACGAGACGCTTGCGCGCGCGCTCCTGCTTTCGGTCCGCCGCGTGCGGGAGGAGACGGGGCTGACCCCGGTGGCGCTCTCGGGAGGATGTTTTCAGAACAAACTGCTTGCTGAGCGCGTCATCGAACTCTTGACGATGGATGGATTCGAAGTGCTCGTCCACCGACGAGTGCCGCCGAACGACGGAGGAGTCGCGCTCGGACAGGCCGCGATCGCTTCGTGTCGGTGCTGGCACCTCGCGAGGAACGGGTAGCCTCATGTGCCTCCGGATCACCCGCCCGCCCGTCCCTTGCGTCTATTCCCGGCGCTGCCTTGCCGCGGGGAGCCTCCTGTTCGCGTCTCCGCGACGCTGCCCGACCGCGAGGAGCTTCCTTTTCGTGTCGCCACCACGCCGCCGGGCCCCAGGGAGCCTCTTTTTTGTGTCGCCACGACGCTGCCGGGCCGCGGGGAGCCTCTTTTTCGTGTCGCCACGACGCTGCCGGGCCGCGGGGAGCCTCTTTTTCGTGTCGCCACGACGCTGCCGGGCCGCGGGGAGCCTCTTTTTCGTGTCGCCACGACGCTGCCGGGGCGCGGGGAGCCTCTTTTTCGTGTCGCCACGACGCTGAGACGCCTTCCGCGCCCGCTTTTCCCCTCTACCCGGCCGCTCCGCGCGCCAGGGAACTCGATTTCCACGCGTCTGGGCGGAATCACGACCTGTCAAATCAAGCGGAACTCGGTCTCGAGAAGCCTCGTTTCGTGGTCTCCGTCCGCCTCGAAATCCCGCCGACGCATTTTCTTACACGCAGTCACCCATCGCTGGCCACACCACCAAGAGCGATTGTCCACGACGACTCCCCGCAGGACAAACCTCCAGCGAACCTACCGGCAATGACCCTCACCCTAAGATTTGGCCTCCGTCGCACCTTCATCGTCAGCTTCGCTTGCTGCTCCTTCGCATGCGGATCCGGCGGAAGCGCGAACACGGCCACGACTGGCGGGGCCTCTTCGAGCTCCTCAGGCGGCGAAACAGCGTCCGCGAGTGGCTCGAGCAGCGGATCGAGCGGCGGCGATGTCGGGTCCAGCAACGGCGCTACCGGAGCGGGGAGCGGTAGCGGCGGAAGCAGCAGCGGCGCGAGCGGAAGTTCGAGCAGCGGTGGCGGCAGCGGCACCAACACCGGCAGTTCGAGCGGCAGCAGCTCCAGCAGCGGCGGGTCGAGCAGCGGCGGAAGCGCAACCGGCTCGAGCAGTGGCGGCGGGTCGAGCAGCGGAACCGGCAGCGGAGGCGGGGCGGACGCGGGCCCAATCAGCGGGTCGGGAAGCGGTGGCAGCGGCGAAGGGGGCGCAGCCGGGTGCCCCGCGGGGGCAGCGTTCTGCGACGACTTCGAGTCCGGCACCATGCTTGGCGCGGCCTGGACCGTCGACAACACGCTCGGCGCAACGGTCAACGTCGCGAGCACGTTCACGACGACTCCCGGGCCCACCATGGCGCACTCCGGCAAGAACGCCGTGCACATCAGCTTCACCACCGGATCCGGGTACGGCATGCTGGTCAACAAGAGCGGCTTCCCGGACCCCATGGGCATCTGGGGCCGAGTCTGGATGTACATCGAGACCCCGACGTCGGACATGTCTCACGACGTCTACATCGAGGGCTCGACCGGTGTGACCGTGAACATGTACGGCATACGCCCCTTTAATTCGCAAAAAGGGAACATATCGATCAATCAATCCCAGATGGGACTCTCCGAATCGGGTCCCACCAGCACGACGGTCGTCCCGCGGGGAGCGTGGACGTGCTTTGAATGGAATATCTCTGCATCGGGCCCTTCGGGCACCCTCTCACTCTATGTGGGAGGCGCGGCGATGCCCCTCCAGAGCCTCAAATCGCAGATCCCGACTCTCGTGGAGTCGCGCGTCGGATACGAGCGCTTCGCGGCGGGCACCGCCGGCGATCTTTGGATCGACGACTTCGCCGTCGGCACCTCCGGCAAACGTGCCGCCCTTCCCCACCACCATGGTGAGCGGCACGCAGAAGCAGATCCTCGCGCAGCATAGGGCGGACCCGTCGTGCGGCGCCTGTCACAACAGCATCGACAACATCGGCCTCGCCATGGAGAACTACGACGCGGTCGGCGCTTATCGCACGACCGACAACGGCGTGGCGATCGACGCCTTCGGCGAACTCACGGGCGCGATTGCAGAGCCGAATCTCCCGGCCGGACAGAGCGGCCCCACGTTCGTGGGGGCCGTGCAACTCGCGGCGACGGTTGCCGCCGATCCGCGGTTCCCGTCGTGCGTCGCGCAGAACGCGCTGAGCTACGCCCTCGGCAGGACACTCCTGACGACGGACGCGCCCTACCTCACGGACATCACGGCGAGCACTTCCGGAAGCCTCGGCGTCCGGGATGTCCTCATGAATGTCGTCGCAAGCGACACGTTCCGCATGCGCCGCGGAGAGATCTAGGAGAAATGCCATGAGCATCACGCGTATCCATGACAAGAACGTGTCCTTCGATCCCAAGGCGCTGGCCGCGGAACAGCGCAATCCGACGCGAATCGTCGTGCCTCGCCGCACGGTCCTGCGAGGGACCGCCGCGTGCGTCGCTCTGCCGATGCTGGAGTCGCTGCTGACGACCTCGGAAGCACGCGCCCAAGCGGCCTCGCCGCCCCTGCGGCTCATGACCTGGTTCATCGCGTGTGGAGTTTGGGGGCCGAGCTGGTTCCCAACCGATACGGGTGTCAACTACACGCTCTCGCCGACCTTGACGGCGCTCGCCCCCGTGAAGAGCAAGGTCCTCGTCTTTGCGGGTATTACGAACGCTCCATGCGTCAACTCCCAGGGTTCCCACGGCTGCGGCCCCCCCGGCATGACCACCTGCATGCAAGGGACGAAGCCGGCGATCGGAATGGGGATCTCCGTCGATCAAGTTTACGCCCAGGCACTCGGCAACGCGACGCGGATCCCGTCGCTGCAAATTAGCGGGACCGACGGGACGTTCTCGGACGTGCAGTATCCGGCCGTCTACAACGGCACGACGTCGTGGGCGAACACGACCACGCCGCTACCGCCGATCGTGAATCCCGATACCATTTTTGATCAGCTGTTTTCCGGCACTACGGCCACGACGGCCGCCACCCCCGCCGCCACGGCAGCAATCGCTCAACGAAAGGCGCTAAGCAAGAGCGTCCTCGACGACGTTCTGTCGAAAGCCACGACCTTGCAGGGAAAGCTCGGGAAGACCGATCAGGGCAAGCTCGATCAGTACTTGACTGCCGTTCGCGCCGCCGAGTTGGCGGTTCAAC
>Ga0265325_10000169_pt1 | contig 46282 bp, 42 predicted proteins | sample 41420metaG_FD_202090 | JGI IMG/M metagenome (GOLD analysis project Ga0265325, IMG submission 202090) | Rhizosphere microbial communities from Carex aquatilis grown in University of Washington, Seatle, WA, United States - 4-14-20 metaG | ecosystem: Host-associated > Plants > Roots > Rhizosphere...
CAGTCTGTGCGGCAGCAGTGCGAAAGATCGAGTCCAGGTTCCAATGGCCCGGCCCAGCTCGCACCAGGTTCAGACTGGCTTCGTCCACGCTGATCTTGCCGATCTCGACGCGCCCGCGAAGCAGCGCCAGCAGACGGATCGAAGCAGTGACCTTATTGGCGTGGAGTACTGGTTCGGCGCCGTAGACAGGGTCCTCAGCAACACTCAAATCGGATACCTCGAAGCCCGGCCAAGGCAAAATGTGAGCCTGGACCGACGAAAGGCGCACCGGCCTTCCCAGCGACTGCGAGATAAGCTGCGTGATCTGATTCCTGTAGGCGCTGACGCTGATGAGCGGAGGCACCACGAACACAAGCACCAGTACCGCAATGGCTGCGAGGGCTATCCGCAACCAGCGACGCACTCGTTCGTTGCCGCCGGCATTGTTTGTCATTGTCAATTTGAATTCTATCCGCTCGTTACCGCGTCAGGTGGAACGTGCGGCTCCAGCGCGTGTCCGTAAAGAAGTGCAGCACAACGTGGCCCATCCAAGCCACGCGCGGGCCGATTCCAGTCTCGTCGTACACGGAATCCGGTGTGGCGAACGACCAGTAATTGAAGAGCGTACGTCCCATAATATTCTGCCGCGGCACAAATCCCCAGAAGCGCGAATCCAAACTGTCATGGCGATTGTCACCCATCATGAAGTACATGCCGGGTGGAACCACCAGATCGCCATCGACAACGTGGTTGGGAAAATCGACTGCCCAAGCCTCGGTGGCGCCGCCTGGCTGCGGGTCCGGCGGCACCGAAGGAAATTCGTCGAGGAACTCCTGGAAATTATCGGCCGTTGTAGGTTGCGCGTAGGGCTGCGGTTGCGCGACTCCATTCAAAATCACAATCCCATTGTGCAGATGGATGTGGTCGCCGGGCACGCCGATGAGGCGCTTCACGAGAATTGTGTATATGGGCTTGCCGTCGCCATCCAGCTGATCGAGGCCGGGCTGGAAGACCGGTCTAATGAAGACCACTATGTCGCCGCGGCGCGGCTCGCGGTAGTGGACAAACGGCATCCACTTGGCTGGCGGGGCGATCGTGATGCGATCGACGACCAGGTGATCACCGACGAGGAGAGTATTCTCCATCGATCCCGAGGGGATCACGTAGTTCTGCGCAAGGAAATAGAGGATGAACAGGCCTACCACCAGTACGGAGCAGATGCTGGCGACGGCTTCAAAGGGCGTTTCTTCTACCCTGGTTTTCGCGGGTTCAGGCGCGGGCGGTTTTGCCGGCAACTTTTTCTTCTTCGTCATGGATTGCGAGTCTACTCAGAGTGAACCGGTATACGAGCGGTTCTGAAGCAACAGGCTCACCGCGTCCGATGGAATGTTCGGCTCCAACGAGTTTCCGTGAAAAAGTGCAACACAACGTGGCCCATCCAGGCAAGGCGCGAGCCGATTCCAGTTTGGTTGTATACGGAATCCGGTGTGACGAACGACCAGTAATTGAATAACGGCCGACCGACGATGTTTTGCCGCGGCACAAATCCCCAAAAACGCGAATCCAGGCTGTCATGGCGATTGTCGCCCATCATGAAGTACATGCCAGGGGGGACTACAAGATCGCCATCGACAACGTGATTGGGAAAGTCAACCGCCCAGCTCTCAGTGGCGCCGCCTGGCTGCGGATATGGCGGCACCGAAGGAAACTCGTCGAGAAACTCCTGATAATTCTCGGCCGTGGTCGGTTGCGCGTAGGGCTGCGGTTGCGCCACACCGTTGAGGATCACGATGCCATCGTGCAGATGGATGTGATCGCCGGGCACTCCGATGAGGCGCTTGACGAGAAAGAAGTATTGAGGCTTGCCGTCAGCGTCAAGGTCCGGCTCGGGAGAGGGCTTGATGAAGACGACGATGTCGCCGTGCCGCGGCTCGCGGTAATGAACGAGCGGCATCCAATTCGTGGGCGGAGCCAGAGTGATGCGGTCAACGACCAGATGATCGCCGACGAGCAACGTGTTCTCCATCGATCCAGATGGGATGACGAAGTTCTGCGCAATGAAGGTGAGGATGAACAACCCGACCACCAGCACAGAACAAATGCTGGCCACGGCTTCAAATGGTGTTTCTTCCACCTTGGCAGGCTCGGGAGCCGGTTCTGGAGGCTTCTGGGGAGGCTCTTTAGGGCTTCGCGTCCTATTTTTCGTCATTCTGCTGCTCTTTGCGGAATTGCTCCAGAGTCGTCATTTTGTTGCAGGACCCAATCAATGCACCACGCGGAAGATGCGCCGCCAGCGGGCAAATCCTTCGACGCGTCCGGTGAGATCGCGTTCGTGTCCGAGTCTATCATCGACGCCCGGTTGGGAACTGATCTGAGCGATTTGCTGCACATCGGTGGATGAGGGACGCGAGAGCGAAAAATAGATTACCAGGGGACGGGCGATGATTGCCTGCCGCGGCACGAAACCCCAGAAGCGGGAGTCAAGGCTGCGGTTTCGATTGTCGCCGAGGACAAAATATTCGCCCTGAGGCACCACAAGCTCGCCATTGTGCGCGCGGCTTTGCATTTCTCGCCACCACTCCGGATCGATCTCAGGATCGGTGTAGATCGCGGCGGGAAAGTTGTCGCGTGCGGCATTCGGGGGCGCAGGCTCGAAGGCAGCGTAGGGCTCATCGAGGGGCATGCCGTTCACGATCACGCGGCCATTGACGATCCGCAGTCGGTCGCCCGGAACGCCCACAACCCGCTTGACCAGCATGGGTGGCTGCGAGTGGTGGAAAACAACGATGTCGCCGCGCTGGACGGGCCGATAGGGCAAGAGCCAGCTGGCGATGCGACCGGAGGGAGCGTATATCTGCTTGTTGCAAAGCAAAAAGTCGCCGACCAGAAGCGTGCGCTCCATGCTTTCAGAGGGAATGAGGAAGGGCTGCAGTAAAAAGGTAAGCACGAACAAGGCCACAACAATGGTTTGCAAGAGCGAGGCCAGCGCCTGCGATAAAGTCGGCAGATGCGGGTACGCGTGCGCCCATCTTTGCAGAAACGGACCAGGAGCCTGAACAGAAGTGCTCATTGCGCGCGTTTTCCCTCGTCCTTAGAGCGAGCCGGAATGTTTGAACCGGAGATCGGCGGGTCGTTGGGGTTGTCGCGACTGGCTTCCTCAGCCAACAGGCTGAGCGCTCGCCGTGCTGCATCCTGTTCAGCATGTTTCTTGGTGCGTCCCATACCGCGAGCAAGCGGCTTCCCTTTCTGCCCTTCTTCTCCTTTCATCCGCACTTCAACCAAGAAACGCTTGTGATGATCCGGACCGCTCTCGCTCTTCACCCGATAGACCGGCGCTCCGGCTCGTGCCGCCTGCAAGCGCTCCTGGAGCGCGGACTTGTAATCTCCCAACGCCTCTCCGGAGCGCATTTCGAGCGCCAAACGTTCAGCGGTTTTGCCCATGACACTGCCGCGGACGAAAAACCGCACGGGCTCAAGACCTCCATCGAGAAACAGCGCGCCCATCACAGCTTCCATGGTATTCGAAAGCACGGTGCTTCTGCGGCGCAGTCCGCTACTCTCCTCGCCGCGGCTCAGACGTAAATGCCTGCCCAGGCCAATGGCCTCGGCCACTCGCGCCATGTGTTGCCGGCTGACCAAGCCGGAGCGAATGCGCGTCAGTTCGCCCTCGCGCCACTCCGGATGCAGAGAGAACAGCGTCTCTGCCACGATGAGTCCCAGAACGGCGTCGCCTAGATACTCAAGGCGCTCATTGTCAGCTGGTGCAGATTTCTTGCCCGTGTCCGCTTGCGCAAGCTGATGGGCAAGGGACCGGTGGGTAAGTGCGCGCACCAGCAGTTCCGGGCTCGAGAATTCGTGCCCCAGCGCAGCTTCAAGTTCTTTCAGATCCGCCTTCACCCTTGCCTCGCTGCTTAACGTTGCTTACTGCCTTTGATGCGTTTGGCGCGCCGTGCACGGGGCGAGATTGAAGCGCGAAACTCGAGACGTTCGGTCCAATCATCGAAGTTGCAGGAAATCCCAAGAGACGCCGGTTGAGGATTACTGCGGCTTGGGCTTGCCGCCCGACGACGGGGGTGCCGGCTTCTCGGCTTCTCCGCCTTGAGAGTCCCGAGCGACGGGTGGTGCGCCCGGCGCGGGTTGCTGGAGCGTCGCGCCGGGCGCATCGTCCCTTGTTTCGTCATCGCAATCGTGCTCATGACCCCGTTGCACGTAGGCTGACTTTACACCTCGTTCGGCGGCCAGGCGTGTATCGAGCTGGCCATCGCGGACGGCCAACGCCTCTTTATATTCGGCCAAGGCCTCGTCGCGCTTGCATTCCAGGTCGAGCATCCGTCCAAGGTAGATGTGCGACCAGGAAAGCAACCGCTGCTCCTTGCTCATCGCGAGGGTCTTCTGGAAATCGTCGATCGCCTCGTCAGGATGACCGGTGAGCAAATCCACGCGGGCCATGATGAAATGGGCTCGAGCCGCGTCGGCCGTCGACTGGATGGTGTCGGTCTGCTCAGCGAGCACCTTTTGCGCAGTGGCGGAGGCCGCTGAAACATCTCCGCTGGCCAACTTTGCTTCGGCAAGATCAAGTCCTGTTAATGGACGCGGCTTGCTGTGCTGCAGGATATCTTCGTCGCCCACTCTGTCAAATTCGGTCTGGCGCGCGCGGTGTACTTCGTGATCGACATCCATGCCGTACACCATCTCGCCGATGGTGTCTTTCAGGCCGGCAGGATCTTTTTCAAACGATAAGAGCTGTTCATAAAAGTATTGAGTGAGCACATAACCCTGCCGCATATCGTGCGCGACGGCGGCCAATCTCGCTGCGTCTACCTTCTGCAAATAGAGTTCACGGTCATGCTCATACCGCGGCAACTGCGAACGGTCAACGTTCGACGGAATGATGTACTCAGGGATTCCCGTATCCATGGTGCGCGCTTCAATGGCCTTGATCAAGCACTCGATGGTCAACGCGACGGTGTCGGAGCGGAAACGGAAATCAAGAGGCGCATCGCGGATTTCCTTGAGGATCGGCTGTTCGCGGTCGATGGCGTTGGACCGCTCGTAGAGCAATGGATCGATGACGTAGTGCAGGTAGGTGTGACGCACGTCGGTCATCGGAATCTTTCCATCGACCGGGGATACCACGACTACATAGTCGGTGCCATAGATACGGGCGTTCACCACGGCAGGCGAGAGCTGTGGCTCGATGACCACGATGAACCTGCGGCCGTCGTAGGTGGAGGCCGGCATCTTGAGGTAGAGGTTGGCGTTGACGATCATCTTCGAGATGGGATCGTGGAGCTTGTCAATCTCGTCGTCGTAGGCATGGTGCGAGGTAAGCCAAATACCGTGCAAATCCACCGCGGCTGCGAACGCACGGAGCGCGGGCAGGACCTCCACCACCTGAGTTGAATCGGGCGGCATCTCTGTGAGGTCCGCCGTGACTTCGAGTTCCGGCGGCGGCGTCAAGTAAAGCGACAGCGAGATGTACTGTGAGATGTCGCGCTCCGAGCCGGTCATGCGGTGCTGGGCGATGTATAGGCAGAGCGCATCGCGCTTGGTACGAGAATCCTCGCTTTGCGCGAGCGCCTGATTGATCTCGTCACGAACGTGCTTGCGGATGGGCGCACTGTTTTCAAGGCCCTCATCGTAACCGCAAACGTTCAACGCCGCGGCCATGATGAACACCTGTTCGGAAGGAATGAGAGAGATGGTCGGCCCGGCTGGATCGATAAGCGAAGGCGCTTTTTCGCGCGCGTACACCTGTTTTGAGGATGGCGCTGGGCTGGACGAGGAAGAACTGCTTGATGATTGAGCCTGGGCGAGCGAGGAAGCCAATCCGGCCAACAGACACAGAACCGCGGCGCATGCAAAAGCGAAAAAATGAAATCGACGAATCATGAGGAAACCCTGCTTGCAAGTCTAGTGAGACGCAACGGCAGGGTCAAACGGAAGAACAAGCTTGATTCGATCTGCCAATCCTCATTACCCGCGCACGGAAACGCCGGAGAATGAAAGCACCGCGAGACCGCGAACGGGCTGGCCGTAGAAGCGCGCGGGTTCAAAGCGGCTGAACAGGAGCAGATTCTCGACCTGGGAGCGGGTGACAGCGTCAGTGGGTCCGGAGACGATGCGATAGTCGTAGACCTCGCCGAGATCGTTGACGTAGGCCTCGACGACAACCGGGCTGGAGATGGCGCTGGCTTCGTTGTCGCCCTGAGCATTTGAGAAATAGAGCAAGCGAGGCGCGGTCGCATCGCCCAACGGCTCGTCGGGAGTGGCCTGTGCCGCCTCCGGCTGGGCGAACACTGTCACCAGCACGACGATGGTTCCCAACAGCAGGACCGCACTCGCAAAGCCAGCACCTGCCTGCAACAGGAACGGCCCCACCGTGTTTCTCCACGCCAGGCCCCATGAAGTGAAGATGCTGCGCCGGTTACGCGCGCGCTCCTGGCTCACTGCGACACGAATCCGCAGGGGCAGATCCGCCGGCTCTGGGACGGGCCCCAGGCTGGCCAGCGAATCCTGCAGCGCACGAAGCGACTCGGACTCACGCGCACATTCGACGCAGCCCTGGAGATGCGCGTCGATCTCCTGCATCTCGCGCCCGCTCAATCGGCCGTCCAGATACTCAGTCAACCCGGATTGCACTTCATTGCAGCCTTTCATCGCGCCTCCTCTCTCAGGGGCATCTTCATCCTTGCCATCGCTGCGGGCTGAGAGCCAGGCCGCGCCGCGGTCAGCAACGCCTTTAGACAACCTCGCCCGCGTACCAGCCGCGACTTCACTGTCCCCAAATTGATCGCCTGGATGGCCGCTACATCCTCGTAGACGAATCCTTCGATATCGCGCAGGATGAGCGTGGTGCGAAAAGGCTCAGGCACCTGGCGCAGGGCTTCTTCAACCCGCGCACGACTCTCTTCGTGCAGAACTGTTTCATAGGGCGATTCCGACGGATCTACCAGCATGTCCTTCAGTTGCACTGGCTTTCCGCCGTCTCCCTGCGACATTTCCTGCTCCATGGGGATCTCCTGCTGTTGATGCCTGCTCCACCAGCGCCGCTGGTTGGATGCTTCGCGCAACGCAATGCGGTAGATCCATGTCCGCAATGAAGCCTTGCCCTGAAATCCGTGAATTCCCCGGAAGACTTTCACGAAGACTTCCTGGGTGAGATCTGCAGCGTCAGCAGAATTGTGCACTGTGCGCGCCAACAATGAGTAGATCGGCTGATGGTAGCGAGTGATCAGCCACGCAAACGCCTCCTCGGAGCCGGCTCTCAATTCTTCAACGAGAGCCGCCTCATCCGATTGGAGCGTAAACGCGCTGGCAACATTGCCCATGGTGAGGTCCGCCTGCAATTTCGTGTCCTCCCACGTTACCGCATACCAACCATCGTCTGCACGTTCGTACATCACAACAGCGCTACCGGGCCCAATTTAAACAGTTCATTCGATGCAGCGTACTGCCTTCTCCGGCGCCATTCAGCCATCCTTCCGACCCGGACCCGAGGGCTGTGGCGTACCACATTCTGGCCCCTGCACCTACCTTCGTTAGACACCGGGGCCTTCTGAAGTGTTCCCGGTGACGGTCGACAAGGATTTCTGAGGCATGAATGCTTTGTTGATGGAATCAATGGGATGACCGGCCTCTCAAGTCGTGAAAACGATCCGTCGGCCCTTTGTCTCACGTCCCCAAGCCGCTTCAACTTCTGCCAGTGGGATCGGTTCGGCGACGACCTTCAGTGTTCCCGCAGCTGCCATCTCGAAGAAGGCGGGAAGCGCGGCCAGAATCCGGTCCAGCCGAGCCGCGCCAAAGCCGCTTCCCAACAAGGTCAAGTCGACGCTCCGCAGAACCGCGCCCGGCAGAGTAATCGTCGGGCCCGCGCTGGCGCCAACCTCCACGAGCCGCGTTCTGCGCGTGGCCTCAACTTTGAAGCCCTTGGCGAGCGCCTCCAGCAGCAATTCCGTGGGCCGGCCCCAAAGATAATCGACGACCAAATCGATGCCCGCGGCCGCTTCGGCGGCAAAGGCCTCGCGCACGGCATCCTCCGGCTCGCCGAGCGGGATCACAGCGTCCACATCAGCTGCCGCGATGGCTTCGACGTTGCGTCCCGCCCCAATTACGCGCTTGGCGCCAAGGATCCGTGCAGTTTGTATGGCAAGCTGCCCGGCGACGCCCGTCGCGCCTAGAATGAGCACCGTCTCTCCGGGCACAAGGCCGGCGCGCTCCTTGAGCATGACCCAGGAGGACATACCGGGATTAGCAATCGCCGCGGCTTCCACGTCGCTAAGCCCGTCGGGGATGGGAATGCACATCTGCCGCGGAGCAGCCGCACGCTCAGCCATCGTTCCCCACGGCTTGCGCGCCAATCCAAAGTAAACCCGGCTACCGTCTTCAAGAACGCCGACGCCATCCACTCCCGGCACGGCCGGTCCTTGTCCGGCACCTGCGCTCGCGTAGTGGGAACCGCTCGCCAGAGCCTTCACGATGGGATGCAATCCTGCCGCGCGCACCTTAACGAGCACCTCGCCATCCTGGGCCACGGGTTCGGGAAACGATTGATACTTCGGCGGCTGGCCGGGAACGTTGACGACGGCAGCTTGCATCGAATTTCACCTCCTGGAATGGAAGACTATCAAGCTCGGATTCGTTGGCTTGCGATTTCGATTGTGTCTCGCAGGCGCATAGGATGAAAAGGGGAGGCGTCAGCCGATGTTTTCAGCCCATCCGATTGGCTTTATTCATAGCCCGTACCGCGAAACCTCGGCGATTCCCAAGGGGCTCGGCGCAAAACACGATGCCGAAGGCGTCATCGAGATCCTGCCTGAGTTCGAAGCCGGGCTAACTGATATCGACGGCTTCTCGCACCTCTTCATCCTTTGGCAGTTCGACCGCGCGGATGGATTCGATCTAATTGCGCATCCGCCCACAGATGCGGGCCGGCCTCACGGCGTCTTTGCCACGCGATCACCTCGCCGGCCGAATCCGATCGGTCTCACGGTTGTCGAGTTGCTGCGCCGGGAGGGGTCATCGCTCCGTGTGCGCGGCGTCGACATGCTCGACGGAACACCCGTTCTCGACCTCAAGCCGTACCTATCCAGCGTTCCCGCCGAGAGACTGCGACGGGGATGGCTGGGTGAAGCGGAGAAGAACCGTTCATCGTGAGCCGTGGACAGGTTGACGGTTAATTGACCAAATTTCATGGGATCCCCAGCAGCTTGTGCGTCTGCAAGCTGAGCCGCCAGCGTGGATGTGCCAGGCAATACGCCAGCGCGAGAGTTGTGTTCAATTCGCGGGCGGGCCCGTCCATCGGCTGCAGGAAGAAATGCCTGAACTGCATCTGCTCAAATTGCTCCGGATCTGCGCCAGGCTGAGGGTAGACAAGCTTTAGCTCGTCGCCGCTACGCTGCTGAAAACCTGCGCCGGCCTTCGGACTGACGCAAATCCAATCGAGACCTGCCGGAGCCGCGATGGTTCCGTTGGTTTCTACGGCGATCTCGAAGCCGCGCGCGTGCAGAGCATCGATCAGCTCTGTGTCGATTTGCAGAAGCGGCTCACCACCGGTACAGACCACAAAATGTTCGCCGGGCTCGGCGTTTGTCGGCCATTCCCGGTCGATGGCTGCTGCGAGAGCTTCGGCGGAGGCGAAGCTTCCGCCGCCACGCCCGTTGGTGTCGGCGAAATCTGTGTCGCAAAACTTGCAGATGGCTGAGGCGCGATCCTGTTCGCGCCCCGACCAGAGGTTGCAGCCGGCGAATCGGCAAAACACCGCGGGCCGACCAGTATGGGCGCCCTCACCCTGCAGGGTGTAGAAGATTTCTTTGACTGCGTAACTCATAAAGTCAGCTTCTAGCTGCTAGCTCCTGGCTCATTTTGCGATTTGCAAGCTCCCCGACTCCTTCCCGAAAAAGCTAGAGACTAGAAGCTTGGGGCTAGCGGCTGGTCTCCAGCAGCGGGTCTTCAATCCCATTTTCACGAAAACCCTTTTGCCTTAATAGGCAGGAGTCGCACTGTCCGCACGGCACGCCCGTGGGCGAGGGATCGTAGCAACTGCTGGTCAAACCGTAATCGACGCCCAGATCGAGCCCCAGGCGAATGATCTCCGCCTTGGAAAGCGCGATGAGCGGCGTATGAATTTTCAGCGCCTGGCGGCCTTCAACCCCGGCCTTTGTGGCGAGGTTGGCCATTTTTTCAAAGGCAGCGATATATTCAGGACGGCAATCGGGGTATCCCGAGTAGTCGAGCGCATTCACGCCCAAATAAACATCGCTGGCGCCCAGAACCTCGGCCCAAGCCAATGCAAAGGAGAGGAAAATGGTATTGCGCGCGGGCACATACGTAATTGGAATGCTGCCCGCCATCTCCGCGGCAGTGCGTCCCTTCGGCACCGCGATGTCACCGGTGAGAGCCGAGCCGCCAAAAGCCCGCAGGTCGAATGCCACTATGCGGTGCTCCGCGACGCCAATCGATGTGGCGACTCGCTTGGCGGCTTCGAGTTCCGATGCATGCCGCTGGCCATAAGAAAACGAGAGCGCATGCGGCTCGTAGCCTTCGTTTTTGGCGACAACGAGAACGGTAGCCGAGTCGAGACCGCCGCTCAGCAACACCACAGCGCGTTTGGAGTGATCATCCATTTCTCAACCGAGGATTACTTCATGTCGGCGCCGCCGCGCCCGATATCCATCGACGGCGGAATCGGGTTGCGTTCGTCGATGTAGGCGTTGATGCACTGATCGAGTACGCCCTTGGCTTCCAGGATGAACTCGACCGCGTCGCGCGCCCCGCCGTAGCCACCCGAATTCGGCGTTACATAATGCGCCTCGGCTTTCACCCGTTCGCGCGCGTTGGCAACAGCCACTGCGAGCCCCACTTCACGCATCGCCGGCAAGTCGATCACGTCATCGCCCACATAGCAAATCTCGTCAAGCGCCACGCCTTCTTTCGCGATGATCTCGCGGATCGCCTGCATCTTGAAGGCGCAACCCTGGTAGACGAATTCGAGCTTCAAGTCGCGGGCGCGCGTGGCGACGGTCTCGCTGATTCGCTTGGTAATCACACCGCACTTCAGTCCGCCGAGCCGCGCCAGCGAAATTGCCGTTCCGTCGTGCGCGCTATAGCCCTTGGCCTCAACCATGGTGGCTGACTGCACGCCGAAGCCGATGTTGTCTTTGCCACGCAGCTCGTCCAGAACTTTGCTTTGCGCGGAACCTGGCACGAGCCAGATGGTGCCGTCGGTCCATACGCCATCCACGTCGAAAAGGATAATTTTGATCTTGCGGGCGCGGTCTTGCGCGGTGAGTGCCATCCTTTGATTTTAGCGGGCGCGTCCCTATAGGCGGCCGATTCAAGAGAGAATATGACAGTGGATCGAGACCCCCAGTCTGCCGCGCCAGCGCCTCCGCCAGGACTGGAGCCCGAAGACTATTACTTCGAGGGGCCCTATCTCGTTTTCACCGCCGCGTACCACCTCAAGCGCGGGACCTGCTGCGGGTCAGGGTGCCGTCATTGCCCTTATCGAGAGAATGCAGCCGTGAAATCAGAGCCAGACAGCCTCGAATAGGGGTTAGCTCGAGCAGCATCCGGAGACTCCTTAGCTAAATTTCTCGCTGGCTGGACTTGCCCCGGCAGTGTTATAAATCCAGACTTGCGGAATCGGGCAGCCTGACCTTCGCATTTTGCAGGTTTCCCCAACTCCCGGCTTCCGCTCAAAGCAAATCGATTTCGAGATTGAGGAGGGAAACGTGGGAATCTTCATGTGGATTCTGGTCGGCCTGGTCGCGGGCTGGCTGACGGGCAAGATCATGAAGGGCTCTGGCTATGGCTTCTTCGTAGACATCCTTTTGGGCATTGCGGGCGCGTTAGTGGGCGGATTTATCGCGAACCATCTTGGGTTAGACGCGCATGGTGGATTTCTCTACAGCACGCTGATCGCCGTGCTTGGTGCGATCATCCTCGTAGCCATCCTACGACTGCTGAAGCGCGGGTGACAGTGCCTTTCCGCGGTGGAACGCGGAAAGAATTTGGCACGCGGCAATCTTACTGAGACCCGCCGGTTAACGATGGTTGTGCTGCCGGCGATATACCGGTGGGCGCTGCTGCCGGCGCGGCCGATGGGTCACGCACCAAAATGGCAAAGCGCGGAAAGGCGAAGCTGCCCGCGGCGTCGTCAATCACGTTTAACTGGCAAACATAGGACCCTGGCTTGAGGCCGCTCAAGGGTACATCGAGCTCGATGGAGACGGCATCGCGCCCTTCCACGTTGATCGACTTGGCTTGCACGATTGACGTTTCGTAGACCTTCGTCGATCCCTGAATGAGTTCCAGGCTGCTGAGCAGATTGATGGCGGATTTGGCCTCCTTCGGTGCATCTCCCGCAGCTTTTACATGCGACGGATCATAAATCTCATAGAGCAGATACATGTGCTGGTCCTGGCGAAAAACGTGGCTGATGTTGGGCACGTATTCCTGGCCGTTCCGGACCAAGGGATCGTCTTTCTTGCTCGGCGCGCGCTGCGACGCCAGCATAATGGAACTCATCTTCAAAGGAGCCTTCTTAAGATCAGGCAGCGCAATGTCGGCGATGAATGAGCCCATGCGCCCAGTTTGATTTTCGCGCACCACGAACTTGAGCTGATACTTGCCCGGCGGCAGGTTGAAGCTGGTGGTGTACTGGATGTTCTTCTGGCGCGCCTGCAGCGCCGGATCGAGATTGAGCTTGACTGTATCGCGCACTCGCCCCACCGGCCGCTGACCTTCATCGATCACTGCCCCAATAATGTCGAGCGTGGCCTTGTCCTTGTCGCCGCCTTTCACAAACGGGATCTGCGAGCCGGGCACAACGAGCGAAACAGGCACATAGAAGCGATTCTCGTCGAGTCGGAAGTACATGGCGTCCATGTAGACTGCCATGTCGGTTGCCGGCATATCGCTGGCCAGTTGATCATCGAGTTCCTGTTCGCGGTCCTCCTTACCCGAGTGCCTGAAGTCAGCAGGTGCGTAGTAACCGGGCCGGTATTCGAGCGTGATGCCGGGTCTGACGATCTTCACGGTCAACTTGCGGTATTTGCCATCACGCGTAGGATTGGTCGAGTGAAAGCCGATGGCATAATAGGCCGAATTGTCTTTCTGCACCTGCGCGAAAGCTGGTGCAAAATCGTTGGAGTCGAGAAAAGCCTTGCCGCCTGTGTCGCTGGAAAGCGTCGCCATCGTCTCCTGCGTGGCGAAGTTCGCGTTCATGTTCGCAGTAAGCGCCCCGCCGTTAAAGCCACTCTGTCCGCGCAAACTTCCGGTGGAGGCGTCGCCAAGCGGTGTGACGGCCTCTAGGCCGCGCGTGTCCACGCTGTAAATGGCCAGGTCGGCCCGCACCGCCGCGTTGATCGCCGAACGCAGCGAAGCCTCATTCTCGATGCCGTCGCGCGAAATGCCGCCGGAGAAGTAGAGCAGCGACTTTTTCTCATTGATCTTTGCCAGGGATTGCGAGATCGAGCGCAACGCGAAAAGCTCGCGGTCGGTGTTCAGGTCGTTGTATTCGCTCTCGTCGGGCGTGTACGCGGTCGTATCTTCCGCCTGGTTGGTGTTGGAGTTTGCGCCCTGGGTAAAACCCTGGCCCTCGGTGCCGTTGTAGGCTCCCACTTTGTTGATGAGGGCATTCTTGTCGGCGGTAAAATCCTGATCGACGTTGAGCGTGTCGCCGAGCGAAACCAGCGCCACGAGATCGGCCGGCTGCATTTTCGTCTTAAGAAAAGCCTGCGCCGCATCCACGCAGCGCTCCAGGTCTTCGGGCTGCATCGAAGTCAGGTCGAAGAACATGACAATCAGCCGGTGGTTGCGCAATTCTTCGGGTTTAGCGACGACAACGGCCTTGTTGCCGGTGGGGCCTGCGGCCAGCCCGCTTACCATCGCTTCCTTGAGCGGCGTGGCCATGTCCACACTCTCGAAGTCGAACGAGTCGACCTGCTGTTCTTTTCCATTTTCATAGATTCTGAAGTCGCTCTGTTTGAGCCCCGTTACCAGCTCGCCGGTCCTTGCGTCGCGCGCGACCACGTTGGTCAACACAAGCTCTGCGTTCGCCTTGAGCGTAAATCCGGCTTGGGGCGTATCGGTGATCTGCGCGGGGTCTTGCGCAGAGATCGGGTACGCTCCCGGCGCTGCAAGCGTCGCGAGCGCGATCACCGCTCCAATCCTTTGCGCAAATCCTTTCATCTCTCTCCCTTCACTGCCGACCCCGCTCGCTCCGCTGCCTTTCAGAACCTGAATCTTGCCAAGAACTGGAACGACCGCATCGCATGCACTGACGTCACTTCGCCAAAGGTTGGAGAGCCTTCGGTGGCATTCACGTCCGAGTACTGCACCGTGTTGAAGACGTTGTCGATGGTTGCGCGAATCTCCATGCTGCGCGTTTCGCCCATGTTCATCGTCTTAGAGAGCGACATATTATTCGAGACTGTGCCCGGCCCTTCAATCGAATTGCGGGGCGCGCTGCCGAAGTAATCGCAGAAACCCGTGGTATTGTTCGGCGCAGCGTAGGCCGCAGTGTTGAACCAGTGGAGGAATGAGCCGCCGCCTGCGGTCACCGATCGTCCGGTCAGACTCGGTCGCAGTCCGCTTGTGTTCCCGCATTCCACGCTTTGCGATGTTGGCTCGAATCCCGGATTGAGCCAGGATCCCGTCGCAAAATTGAAGCTGCCGGAGATGGAAAGACCCTCCAAAATGTGCGACCCGACGCCAGATGTGACCCACTTCGTGTTCGGCCCGAATGGCAGCTCGAAGAGATAGGTACCGCTTACCTGGTGGCGAATATCGAGAACCGAGTGCCCCTCTTCAGCGGCCGGATTTTGCCAGTCCTGCACGAGGGAGCCGCCGCTTCCGTTGACCGATGTTGCGTCGTCGATGGAATGGCCGTACTGATAGTTCGCGCCCAGCGCCACCCCGTGCGACAACTGCTTGTTCAGGCGAACCGTTCCAGCGTTCATCTTGTAGTACGCCGCCGCCTCGTCGTAATTGAAAACCAGGGCCGTAGGATCCGTGCCAGGGCTCGTCGGCAGCACGCGAGGCGCAAGCTTAACGTCAAGATGATTCGATCGCGCTCCGTTATAACCGACGTTCATCACAATGCCCCATGGTAGTCTTTTCTGAATGTCGAGATTCCACGCCATCACGTAGGGCAACCCGTAATGCGGTTCGAGCGCGTAGTTGCCGAGCGCTTGCCCGTTGGCCGAGAACCCGTTCGCCAGCGTGAAACAGGTTCCCGTCTGCGCACAGGCCCGACTGGCTGTATTGCCCAGCGCTTCCTGGTTGGTCTGCTCGTCAGTGAACGGCGGCTGGTGCGCCATGGTGTTGGCAAAGCCGGCGTACTCGCCCACCGTATAGTTGGTGCCAAAGCCCGCACGCACGACGGTTTCTTTCAGCTTGGGCACACGCCATGCAAGCCCAACGCGCGGCTGGAAGGCCTTGTGCCAGGGGAATACAAGCGAAGCCGGCAGACCGCCTGACCGGTTCCACACGGTTTGCTCGGTTTCGCTCGCGAATCCGGCATCCGGATTTGTGGCGATATCAGCCAGGTGCCCGTACCTCTCGGTGTAGGGCGCGAAAAACTCCCAGCGCACGCCGTAATTTAGCGTGAAAGACGGCAGCATCCGCCAATCGTCCATGGCGTAAGCGTCAACCACGTTATCGCGCAGGTAGCTCTTGGCTAAGGACGAGTTGAGCGTTGTGGACTGCGGCAACCCGAGTAGAAAATCGGCGATCGACGAGCCTGTATTTGGGTCCTGTGCCGCGTCCTCTGTGAACAAGCCAGTGAACGCAAATTCTCCGGTGGCATTAGAGCCGGCGAGAAAATCATGATGCACGCGCCGATAGTCTCCGCCAAAGCGCATGTTGTGCTTGCCGTGGATCCAGCTCAGGACTTCGGTGAACGAGATGGTCTGAGCAAGAGAAAAGCTCGGCTGCGTTCCACTCAGACCCTGAATCCCGTTGCTGAGCGAAATGTCGGGCACACCGTAATTGAGTGGAACGTTGTTCGGCACAGTCAGTCCCGCCGCCGTCGCGGGATTGTTGGAGGTGTTGGTGAAGAAGTTAAGCGTGTGGCTGTTGCTGCGATTCCAGTTGACGTTCGAGATGCTTGTGAAGCGGTGATAGCCCACTGTGTAACCGGCCTGCAGTGAGTAGGAACTCGATGCGCTTTTGCCGCCGAGGTCCGGAATCAGGTTCACCAGGTCCATAGCTGAGTGGGACCAGTTGTAGTTGAGATTGATGCTCTGGCGAAGGCCCTGATTTTGCGATCCGCCACGTCTGCCGCCTCCCGCACCGCGAGCGCCCGGCTGAATGGCGTTGGCGCCGAGGCTGCGGTTGTAACGGATGCCCACGTTCGTGGAGTTCGATTGCGCGGTGGTCAGAAGGTGGTAGTTATAGCCGTTGATGGTGCTGCCTGTCGGCAGATTCGGCTCGGGGAAGTACGCAAGCAGGTTTTTGGCCTGCTGAGAGATTGACTCGCCGGCTGCTCCGGTGGGCGGAATTATGTTTGTGATGGCGCCACTGCAGGTGTAGCCGGAGCCGCTGGGAGTTGCTGTCTGGCCGAATCCGCAGCCAGTGACGGGATCGTAGATCGGCTGTAGCCCGGCGGCCGAAAAATCGCCGGTTCGTTCCGCGTCGGTGGGAACCGTGGCGTAAAAATCATCCGGCAATGACGAGCGAGTACCGCTGAGCGTTAGAAAGACTGTGTCCTTCCTGCTGGGCTTGGTGAGCCGCGGAATATACGGCGCGCTCATGAAAGAGAGCGTGAAGCGATTCGTTCCGTTGGGCGGCTGAATCTGTGGCTGCCCTAGAAGCGAAAATGGCTGCGCGTTGAGTGCCGAGTTCGTACCGTTCCAGGCGATAAAGCCGTGCGGCTGTCCGGGATTGAAGTTGCGGAAGTTGCCCGGGCCTCCGCCTCCTCTTCCACCGAAGCCGCCCCCAAAGCCGCCGCCCCCGCCGCCCGGGCCGACACCGCCGCCACCGGCAAATCCACCGCCTCCTCCTCCAAAGCCGCCGCCAAAGGCCCCGCCGAAACCTCCGCCGCCCCCGCCGAAGAGACTCACCGGGCCTGCGTCCCCGCCTTGCCCGTTCAGGCCGCCTTGCACCTGGATCGTTTGGATCGCATCGCGGATCCGGTCAAGGTCGATGCCTGCCAGCGCGCTCACTTGTCCAGCCTGCCCGGTGATTGCCACGGATTCGTCGCTGAAGTTGGAGTTCGCGGCGATCGACGGCAGAGCGGCGCCGCTCGCGCCAGCCGTTCCGGCGGTCGTGTCGGTGTCGGCGTTCAGCGCGCTTAGCAAGCTGACGTTCTCTGGCGCATTGCCCGCCATTTGCCGAACGATCGCTTCCTGGCTGCCCTGGCGGGCGGTTTGCTGGGCCTGTTGCAGATCGATCTCGGCTTGGCGCGAAGCAAGAATCAGCTCGAAGTTCACGCTCTGATCGTGGCTGGAGGCGTTCAGAACCGCTTCCTGGGAACCTCCGGCGAAAGCTGCGAACTGAGTACGGATGACATAGCGGCCATTTTGCGGAATGTTCAGCTGCCACGATCCGGTAATGTCGGTGGTCGTGGAATAGCGCTTGCCGGTGAGCGTATTCTGCGCGGTGACGGCGACGCCAGGTAGCGGAATGGTGCCGCTTTTGACCATCCCGTGAAGTCTGCCGCCAGTCACAAGTTCAGGCGCGGCCGGCACAGCTGCGATTGAGGGAGCTTGAACGGACGGAGCCGGCGTCGCCGGAGCTTGCGGCCATGCGGCCAGACATGCGGCGAAAACATACCCCACAGCACTCGCGCGCCTCATTGCCGCCTGTAGCATCGCGTTCCCCCGACCTCTCCAGAACCGGCCTCATCAACCATCGCTGCCGACACGCGAAACTGATGGGACCAGCGTGTCGCCGGGTCCCTTCGTTGCCCGGTAAGCTGCACAGGCAATCTCGAGACCGGTTGTAGCCAGTATTCAGTCTGACGAGCCTTGCGGCGCTAAGGTTTACGGACACGCCTGAGCGGGCCCACAAGACGCCGGCGGCAAAGGCGGTTGATCAGTTAAACGCGGAGTAGAGTTTTGCCCTTGCAATCGACGCCGCCGCATGTTAACTCTCAAGTTAATAGTTTTCTGATAGCTGCCTCGTAAGTAAACGTGGGCACGCATGGGACGGGAAGAGCAATGAGCATAAAGATTGGGACCACGATTCGCGCCTACCGCCTGCAAAAGGGATTGTCGCAAGGGGATATCGAAAAGAAAACCGGACTCCTGCGCTGTTATCTTTCGCGGGTGGAGAATGGCCACACCGTGCCTTCGCTGGACACATTGGCCAAGATTGCTCACGCGCTCGACCTGCCCATCGCGCAATTCTTTGCCAGCGATACCCTCTCCCGCCAGATGAACACGCAGAATCTTTCCGACGACGAGCTGCGTTTCCTCACTCAATTGCGCCGTTACTCAACGAATCTGAATGAGAGCGACCGCAAGCTGCTTCTGGCCATGGTGAAGAAGTTCTCCGCGACGGCAACGCGGTAGTTGCCGCCGGACTCAACTTCGAGCGGGCAGCTGCGCCAGAAAAAACCCGAATAACACCAATAGAAATACCACCATCGCAACGCTCAGGCGCAGCTTGAACTGAAATTCGCCTCGTTGCGACCCAATGCGGGGGATCATCGGGGCCGCAAAGAGCAGCCCGCACAGACAACCTCCGATGTGTGCTGAATTGTCGACTGCCACACCGGTGAATCCGCTGCCGAAATTGACGGAGAGACCGATCACCAGATTGATCGCGGCGAAGTAAATCACGGACTTGCGCAGTTTTCGAACTTCCTGCGGCGGCACGGGCAACTGTCTTGACTTCAGCAGCACAATGAGCGCGCCGGCAATGCCAAACACGGCGCCCGAAGCTCCGGCGCCCGCAGGAAATGAACCCGGATCGTGGAATCTGTACCACATCTCGTGAAATTTGTACCAATTCCAGAGAGTGGAAAGCAGATTACCCGCCGCGCCGGTAAGGATATAGAGAGCGAAAAGGCCGAACGAATCCATCAGAGGCTCGGCCAGAAGTCCCAGGTTCCACAGGCACCACATGTTTGTAGCCAGGTGGAGGATTCCAACGTGGACGAACATTGCGGTGACGATGCGCCACCATTCGCCGCCTAGAAGCACATTGCCGGCATTATTGGCGCCCCACCCCATGAGCTGATCGGTCGTGGGCATCCACACGCTGGAGCCGCGCGCCACCATGGCCAGAAACACGGCGCAATTGACCCCAACGAGCAGATAGGTGGCAGGCGACTCGGCCCACGCAGGACGCCGTCGTCGTCGCGGCGCATCATCGCTGGCAGGAGGAAGAACCTCCGGCTGGGGCGTCGAGGAATAGCTTCCCATGCTTTCACTCTAAAGCATTCCCGGCTTCACCGCGGCTTGAGATTTCTGCGGAAAAATCGCAGAACGCGGCGGCATCCACAAGCTGGTTTCACGCTTCGGAATTCGGTTCGTACCCGCGATGTAGTCTGGAATTTGCACTGCGTCTGGCGGCCGATCACAACGAGGACGCAGAGCCCGGCGGATTCTACCAACAAGGAGTGGAGTTTTGAGCGCGGAAACCGATGCAACTGGAACCGGCGCGAAGCCTATTCGGCGCGCGCTGCTGAGTGTTACCGACAAGAGCGGGCTCGTCGAATTTGCGCGGGCGCTCAAGGTTTTTGGGGTTGAGCTGGTTTCGACCGGGGGGACGGCAAAGGCGTTGCGCGAGGCCGGTCTGGCAGTTAAGGACATCAGCGAACTGACAGGTTTTCCGGAAATGCTCGATGGCCGAGTGAAGACGCTGCACCCACGCGTGCACGGAGGCCTGCTTTACATTCGCGGCAACGCGGAGCACGAAGCCGCAGTGGCCGCTCACGGCATCGAGCCCATCGACATGGTGGTGGTGAATCTTTACGCGTTCGAGAAGACTGCGGCCCAGCCCAGCGTCGCCTTTGGGCACCTCATCGAAAACATCGATATCGGCGGGCCATCGATGGTGCGATCCGCGGCAAAGAATTTTGAGGACGTTGCAATTGTGACGCGCGTGTCAGACTACCCGGCTCTAATCCAGGAAATGAAAGGCGCCCACGGCGCCACGCTCACTCGCGCAACACGCTGGCGGCTGGCGAAGCAAGCCTTCGCGCTCACGGCGGCCTACGATTCTGCGATTGCGGGTACTCTGGAGCGAATTGCCGATGCTCCTTTGCCTGTGGCGCCCGCCGCACCCGACTTCTCTTCGCTTCCCTCCACGCTACGCATCGATCTTCCGCTGGCCCAGGCGCTGCGATACGGCGAGAATCCGCATCAACGCGCCGCGCTTTATGCCGACGGCTCCGGCTGCGGCATCGCAGGCGCAAAGCAGTTGCAAGGCAGGGAGCTCAGCTTTAACAACCTCGTCGATCTGGATGCATGCTGGGAACTGGCGCAGGAGTTTGAACAGCCCGCCGTCATCATCGTCAAACACACCAACCCATGCGGAGCTGCCACTGGCGCCACGGTTCTCGAGGCTTACCAAAAAGCACTTGCCTGCGATCCGGTGTCGGCCTACGGCGGTGTGATCGGCATTAACCGCGAGGTCGACGGCGCCGCGGCCAATGCCATCGCCGAGTTGTTCGTCGAGGCCATCGCGGCACCCGCTTTTACGGCCGAAGCTCGGGACCGTTTTGCCGCAAGGAGAAACTTGCGGCTTGTAGAGGTTCGGGCCGCGGAACCACGCCCAGTTGTAAAGCAGGTGTCGGGAGGGCTTCTGTTGCAGGATGCCGATACTGGCCGCGTGACAGAGTCGGAATTGAAGGTGGTCACATGGCGTCCGCCCTCAGCCGAGGAATTGCGCAGCCTGCTGTTTGCCTGGCATGTATGCAAGCACGTCAAATCGAACGCCATTGTTTACGCGCGTGACGGCCAGACGCTGGGCGTGGGCGCAGGACAGATGAGCCGGGTGGACGCGGCCAAGTTCGGCGCCATGAAAGCTGTGCTCCCGTTGAAAGGCTGCGTTGCCGCCTCTGACGCGTTCTTTCCCTTCTCCGACGGCCTTGAGGCAGTCGCCCAGGCCGGGGCGACCGCGGTGATTCAGCCGGGCGGCTCGGTTCGGGACGAGGAGGTCGTTGCCGCAGCGGACAAGTTGGGTCTTGCCATGGTCTTCACTGGGATCAGGCATTTCCGGCATTGAGGGGTCTCGGGAACCGGCACTTACCGGGGTAGGCGGCAGCCTGCCAATCGTGTGCCCCTTTAGTATCAGGGAATCCAGCAATCTGCCGCGCATTTGCGACTAATGACAGGTAAAATCGTCTGTAATAGTGGGCAGGTTCACTCATATCCTCTGCCTGTGCCGCGTTTTTCTGTCCGATTTGCGGCTAAGAACCAATGGAATTCCCTGAATGATGAGAAAACTCCTTCCAAGACTTGATCTCGCGCCCGGGCTTGCTGCCGCAATTCTGTTTTTGCTGCCACTCGCGCAAGCCAGCGGCCAGAACTCGCCGGTAAGTAACCCACCGGCCCCGGCGAAGAGCCAACAGACCCAGCCCAGCGGGGCCCCGGCCAAGGCTGCACCCGTGGAAACGGCGAAGGCCGATGCTGGTATGAAACCGGCAGAAACGCCAAACAAAGCGGCAGAGCCTAATCGCGCCCAGGCTTACTATCACCTGGCCTTGGCCAGCGTGTATGAGGATGATGCCATCTCCGAAGGGCGCAGCGATGAAGTAAACCAGGCCATCGAACAGTACAAACTTGCCCTCGATGCCGATCCTGATTCCGCCGAGTTGAGCGACGATTTGGCTGATCTTTATTTCCGCGCTGACCGCGTGCACGACGCCGAGACGACGGCGAGGGCGCTGCTAAAGTCTCATCCCGACGACATTGAAGCGCACAGGCTTTTGGGGCGCATTTACCTGAGGCAATTGGGCCAGGGTGCAAACGGGGGTGCCCCTTCAGTCAGTTCCAGCAACGTGCTCGACCAGGCGATTGCCGAATTCGAAAAGATCGTTGCCCTGCAACCGAGGAGTGTGGAAGATCACATGGTCCTGGGGCAGCTTTACACCGTCAAACACCAGCCGGAAAAGGCCGAGGCCGAGTTCAAGACCGCGCAGAATATTGAGCCTGAGTCAGAAGAGGTGGTGCTGAACCTTGCGCGGCTGTACGCCGAAAGCGGGGACTTACAACATGCCGTGAAAGCGATTGAGGCGGTGCCCGTTGAAGGGCGAACGCCGAAGATGGAGTTCACATTAGGCGCACTCTACGACCAGATGAAGCAGCCCAAAGACGCCATTGCTGCCTACAAGCGCGCTGACGATCTGGAACCGGGCGACCTGCAGACAATGGATGCGATGGCAGCGGCACTGCTGAGCGCCGACCAGCTTGACCAGGCTCTCAAGGAGTATCAAACGCTGGCCGAGGCCGACCCTGAAAACACCGAAGCGCTGGTCCACATTGGCGAGATTCAGCGGCGACAGGGCAAATACGAGGATGCCCTTGCCACAATCCGCAAGGCGCGCAAAATCGATCCAACTTCATTGGAGGCAGGCTTCAATGAGGGCCTGTTGCTCGACATTTTGGGTCGCTTCGACGAAGCCATTCAGACTTACCAGGAGATGGTCGACGCGACTTCGCACGCCAACGGCGCTTATACCGACGAGGAGAAGAACAACCGATCCATCTTCCTGGAGCGCCTGGGCGCGGTTAATCTCGAGGACAATAAGACAGATCCGGCAATCGCCGCATACCAGAAGATGATCGATATGGGTGGAAGCTCCGCCGCGCGTGGTTACCAAGGCCAGGTGGACTCGTATCGCACCGCCCATCAATTGGACAAGGCGATTGCGGTCTCGCGCAAGGCCGTTGCTGCCAATCCCCAGGACCGCGACCTGAAGCTTATGCTTGCCGGTGAGCTCGCCGACCAGGATCACCCGGATGAGGGTCTGGCAATGGCAAAGAGCTTACTTGAGGGCGCTACGCCGGACCAGCAGCGCGGAGTCTGGTTTGCTTTGGCGCAGATGAACGTTCGCCTGCACCGCTGGAAGGATGCAGAGGATGCACTCGACAAAGGCGATCCGCTGGCAACCAAAAAGGACGACCGGATCTACCTGTTCTTTCTCCGCGGCGAGTGTGCCGAGCGTCAAAAGCACCTTGATCAGGCCGAACAATTCTTCCACCAGGCGTTGACTTTGGACCCGACCAACGCGATGACCCTCAACTATCTCGGTTATATGTGGGCGGATAAGGGCGTGAAGCTGCCCGAAGCGCTCAAAATGATTCGCCAGGCGGTCGATGCCGAACCCATGAATGGCGCGTACCTCGATTCGCTGGGTTGGGTTTATTTCAAGATGGGCGAATACGAACTGGCAGAGGACAATTTGCGCCAGGCCGTTAATCGCGACCAAAGCGACCCCACAGTCCATATGCATCTTGGCGATCTTTACGAGAAGACCGGGCGCATCCGGCTGGCTGCGGCACAGTGGCAGCTTTCGCTCGATGAATTTGCAAAGTCATCTGCCGCCGATATTGAGCCGGGTGACGTGGAGAAGGTGCAGAAGAAGCTGGAAGGCGCCCGGGTCAGGCTGGCCAAAGAGGACAGTTCTGTTGGTCAAGCGAAACCGGAATAATCCCGGACATAAACGTGTCCCCCTCCTGCGGTATAACCAGATCAGAGCAGCGAATTCTACGATTGTGCTGTGAGAGCTGGTCCGAATGATTGCGCTTAAGACTGAATCTACAGCCACGTTGCCTGCGGGAATAGCGGTCGCTGGCAGTGTGGATAGCGCATTGGCGGGTAGAGTCCACCTCGAGCCGCCCCACGCCTACCGCACCCCGTTTGCGCGTGACGCCGCCCGAGTCCTGCACTCGCGCGCCTTTCGCCGGCTCGCCGGGAAAACACAAGTCTTTACGCGCTTGCCCGCCGAAGAGCTGTCCGACCACTTCCGTAGCCGCCTCACGCACACGCTCGAAGTGACACAGATTTCGCGTACCGTTGCTGCGGCACTGGGCCTCAATGTCGAATTGGCGGAGGCCCTCGCGCTGTCGCACGACATCGGGCATCCTCCCTTCGGCCACGCCGGCGAGAAGGCGCTCGACCGGGCTCTCCGTACGCACGGCTTGAGCTTCGACCACAACCTTCATGCCCTGCGCATTGTCACCTGGTTTGAGGAACGTTATCCGGCCTTTCGCGGGCTCAATCTTACCCTCGCCGTCCGCGAAGGCATCGTGAAACACTCGCGCGACTACTCGGCCCACGACCATCCCGAACTGGCCGAGTATTTTCTCGACCGCTTTCCGCCGCTTGAAGCGCAATTGATCGACCTGGCTGACGAGATCGCCTATCTCACCGCCGATCTCGACGATGGGCTGGATTCCGGCATTCTGGCTCTCGATCAGGTTCTTGGCGCCGTGCCTCTCGTTCGGAGCTTTCACGAAGCAGCACGCACAAAATTTCCCGCTGCTCCGCCCCGGCTGGCCGTTTACGAGGCGCTTAGGCAGCTCTTGAACGCCTGGGTTACCGATCTGATCCTCGAGGTGCGTCTTCGCGTCCAAGCGCTGGGCGCAACTACCCTTGAGGAAATTCGAAGCGCCCCGCAAAGATTGGCGTCACTTAGCGCGCGAATGGAAACTGAACGCGCCGCCGTCAAGGAATTCCTCTACGCGAACCTCTACAACACTCCCGCCCAGGAACAGGAGCATGCGCGAGCAGAGGAAGTGGTCCTTGAGCTGTTCAACTCGTTCATGTCCAACCCGAGGTTGATGCCGCCGGACCACCAGGCGCAAATTCCCACCGAGGGTCTGGCCCGCACCGTTGCCGACTACATTGCCGGAATGACGGACAGTTACATCGTGCAATTGTGGAATCGGTGCGCAACGAAATAAGTTACTGCACTTTCCCCTGCGGACGAATGCGTCGGAGATCAAGCGCGCAAAGAACGGCATTCTGGGCATTCAAGCGCAGATTGTCGGCTGCCGCCCACAGCCATATGCGCGTGGCCAAATTGGAGTTTCGACCCAGCGGCTCGGGACGCAACCGAACCAGGATGTCATCCTGCCCGGTGGCGGCCAGGTTTGAAGGCGAATCCGTATCTTCCAGCACCAACTCAACATGCTCACCCGTCAAGGCCTCTTCAAGAGCGCCAATCTCCACTGGCCGCTCCAACTCTACGGCGATGGAGAACGTATAGCCGTGGAAAACTGGCGCATGAATCACCTGCAACGCCAGGGCCGGACCGCGACCACCGGTAAGCGCTTCATAATGCCGGCGAATGCGCGCTTCCACCTCGGGCAGGCTCACCTTTGAGCTTTCTCCTGTGCCGGCAAGCAGGTTGTATGCGGCTTGAGCGTCGTAAATGGCCTGCGGCAGCGACTGGAAGCTGAGCAGGCCGACAGTCTGCTGATGCAGCTCGTCCATCGCTGCCCGGCCGAAATCGCTGGCCGGTTCCAGGACCGTGGCGGCGGCAAAACGCACTGGCGCGGCCTGCTGCAATCGTTGGAGCAGCAACGCAAGTGCGATGACGGCCGGGTGAGCAGGAACCACGGCTGGCGTGAAAAGATCCACGGCCGCCGCATCCGAACCCAGCCATGGTGCTCGAATCACCACGCCGGGCTCACGATCCAGTGCCGCTGAGAGATCAAGGACCGTCGAGCCGGCGCGAAGTGCATGTTGCCAATGACGGCGTGTGAGACTCTCGCTGCCGCAGAAAAATGTGAAATCCGCCCCGTCAAAAGCATCGGCGCCGATGGCCTGAATGATGGTAACCTCGTCGCCCACCTGGTCCAGCTGACCCTTTGCATCGCCTTCGTCGAGCAGCGCAAAGCTGGCCGAGTCAAGCGGCGATTCGGAAAGGACATCTTTCAGTTCCCGGCCCACCAAAGTCGAAGCGCCGGCAATGGCAATCTTGTACACAGCAATCCTTTTCCAACCAGGGAGTTCGACTATGGCCTTGATGAGCCGGGTTCTGCTGCCGCCGGCGAGGGAGAGGGTGGATCGAGTGGCCTTCTGCGCCGTCGCCTTGACCAGCCATAAGCCGCGCGCGCCCAAATCCCCGAGAACATGTATGCCAGTGCTACCGGGAACATGACCACATTCGAGTACCGTAGCGCAATGTATGCGATCAACGCCAGCAGCATTAACAACTGAAAGGGATGCCGACGGGTAAAGTTGACCTCCTTGGCCGACCAGAAGCGCCAGGTGCTGACCATCAGGAATCCGGTCAGCCCGACAAGGATGAGCCAGGGAACGGCGACCCACCACTCCTCGACAGGATATGCGTTGAAGAAGTGGACTGTAGCGGCGAGCAGGCCTGCCGCCGCGGGAATGGGCATGCCGACAAAGTACTTTCTGTCGGCACGGCCTGGGTTGCGCGGCTGTGCATCCGGGCTGATGTTGAAGCGCGCCAATCGTGAAGCTCCGCTGAGAAGAAAAAGAAAGCAGATGAAAGCTCCGGCCTGCATCAAGTGCTGCCGCAGCTGCGGGTTCATCGAATCGGGAAGAAAATGGAATCCCCAGACAAACGCCAGAATGCTTGGCGCCATACCGAAGGTAATGACATCGGCAAGTGAATCCAGTTCCCTGCCGAATTCGCTGGCCGTGTTGGTCAGGCGAGCAATACGGCCATCGAGGGCGTCGAATGGAATGGCGAACAGAATGGCAATGGCCGCCCAGTCTAGATGCCCATGCGCCTGCCCGCTTCCGTCGAGAGCTGCGATGGTTTGGGTAACGGAGAAATAGCCGGCTCCAAGGCTTCCGGCGGTGAACAGAGAGGGGAGCAAATACATGCCTCGCCGGATACGCGGATGCGGTTTGCCCTTTCCCGGAAAATCAAAGGTATTCACGCATTCTCTCCATGGGGCATCGCAGCCAACACGCTGGCGCCTCCCTTGACCCTGTCTCCGACCTTGACCCGCAAAACCGCGCTCGATGGAATCACAACATCCACTCTGGAGCCGAACTTGATGAGCCCCACGCGCTGCCCACGCTCGACCGATTGCCCTTCATTGCAGCGAAAGACAATGCGCCGCGCAAGTAGCCCGGCAATCTGCTTGAAGGTGACTTCATATCCTCCGTCGGGACCCTGGCCGCGCACCGTGACGGTGTTTTGTTCGTTGCGCTCGGCCGAGGCAGGGTTCATGGCATTGAGAAACTGGCCCTTCTGATAGTGCACGCGGCTCAGGATGCCGCCGATGGGAGCGCGATTCACATGAACGTCAAAAACACTCAGGAAGATGCTGATCCGCCGTCGCGAACCTTCGGGTGTCGAAATAGAAGTGGTTTCAGTAACCAGGCCATCACCGGGCGAAACGATCAAGCCTTCGCCGACTGGAACGGCGCGTTGAGGATCGCGGAAAAACCAGAGGAAAAACGCAGCCAGCAGGACGGGCGCTATGCCCCAGATCCACTCCCCTGTAATCCACCAGAGCGCGGCGGCCACCGCCAGCAAGCTCAACCCGTAGATGTAACCGTCGCGAACCATCGTTCCCAACGATTATACGGTGGATAAGGAATTGACCGCATTGCTCCAGGGGATGACAAAGGCACAGACGAACGAATCACGATGCCGAGCGAAACCGCCCGGCAAGTGAGCCGAAAAAGCCTAAACCCTCAGAACCTAGGCCACGGCAGGAACGCGGCGCTCAAGCGCGAAAATTAGATCCTTGGCGTGCAGCTTGAGCTTCTTCAAGCGCACTTCTTCAAGTTGTTCGTCTTCGGAAAGGTATGGCTTTTGAAGCAACTCTTCCAAACGCTGAGCGTAGCGGCGATGTTCTGCGTGCAGGCGATCGATCTCTTCGCCCAGCATGGAACCTTGTACTTCGTCCATCAAGCACCTCCGGTTCGGCAGTTTGGTTCGGTGATACCTCACCGCCGTTTTTCTTAGAACATTTACATATATCGCCGTTTCGGGTGAATCGGCAAGTCAGAAATGCGGTAAAGGTAATGCCGGCCTGTGAATATCAAGGCGAACGGTTCCGGGTGGCTCGTCATCGATCGGTCACGAGAACTGAAGCCGCATGAGCACCGCATCCTCAATAGGATCAGCGTAGTAAGCTGGACGAAGCCCAGTTTGGTCGAGACCCGCGGAGCGGTAGAAGGCTAGCGCGGGGCGGTTAGACGCCCTCACCTCAAGTGTGATTTCAATCACGCCTGCCGCGCGCAGTTGGTTGACGAGGCCGTTAAAGAGCATGCGGCCCAGGCCTTGCTGCTGACTCCCAGCTGATACGGCAATCGATTCGAGTTCTGCCTGTTGTGACAAGATGCTGGCCACGGCAAAGCCCGCGACATGCTCCGATCGCAGCCCGGCGGCGACTAGGGCGATGCGGCGAGGGATCGATTCGGGGTTCAATGCGTTCAGGTAGGCTGCTTCCGTCCAGTGCGGCGCCTCCGGCAAACTGGCGGCAATCTCCATCGCTCTGGGCACGTCGGCGGCCGTCATGTGCCGGACCTGCATTTTTTCAGCCGAGGGATCCGGCATACTTAAGATCTCGCCGCAAGGTTGGCCTCGACCTCGGTGCCAAAAATCTCGGCATCCGAGCGCCGAAGATAGTGACCGTCGAGCAGAGCCAGGTCAATGACGGCGCCAGCGATCAAACGGGCCTCTCCAAGACGCAGCGCATCCGCTGCGACAGGTGGGGACGTTGCAACCCGCTGAGTACTCGGCCATGCGGCAGCCAGGATCGCCGCTGCTTCATCGTCGCAAACAGCAACACGTACCGGCGGGGGACCGACCGCTGCCAGTTCGCGAGGGCCGGCGAGGATCTCGCTCGGTTTGGATCCGACTTGCTCCAGCCTCAGGAAGACCTCGCCCCGATGCGCATCGAGCACAGAAGACGGCACGCCGGACTTGCGCGAAAGCACCTCGAGCCGCGAGAGCGCGATGACCGGAATCTCCGTGCCCTCTGCCAGGCCCTTCACGGCGCTCAGCCCTACGCGGACGCCGGTAAAACTCCCCGGCCCGTTGACGACCACGATTCCGCCAAGCTCCCGGAGCTCGATCCCAGCCGATTGCAGCAGCCCGGCCACCGTGGCGACCAACGTCGCTGAGTACGTCCGCCCGGCCAATTCAACTTGTCCCAGAATTTCCACGTCCCGACCGGGCAGGCGCCCCAGCGCCACCGAACCGGATGGCCCGCACGTGTCGATGGCGAGAATCGGCTGTCCAAAGGACACAACGCTACCTCAGACCGCGGCCAATGCTTGCTCGAGGTCGGCGATCAGGTCTTCCTTGTCCTCGATGCCGATCGAGAGGCGGATCCGCCCTTCGTTGATCCCCATGGATCGACGCACTTCGTCGCTCACAGAGGCGTGCGTGGTGGTGGCTGAGTGTGAGGCCAGCGACTCAACGCCGCCAAGGGATTCCGCGTTGAGAAAGATCTTGATCGCCTTCAGGAAGCTCGCTGCCTCCTCGCGCGACTTGAGCTCGAAGCTCATCATCGATCCGAAGCCTGCCTGCTGCTTCACGGCCAGGTCGTACTGCGGATGGGTCTTCAACCCTGGATAGGCCAGCTTGCTGACCTTTGGATGCGTGGATAGAAACTCCGCTACAGCGCGGCCGTTCGCCTCGTGCTGCTGGATCCGCAGCGGCAATGTCTTGATGCCGCGCAACACCAGGAAGCATTCGAATGGAGACATGACGCCGCCCACCGCTTTTTGGACGAAACTGAAGCGCTCTTTGTGCTTGGGCTTTGACCCGATCAGAGCTCCCCCAAGGCCGTCGGAGTGGCCGTTGAGGTACTTTGTGGTCGAATGCATCACGATGTCGGCACCCAGTTCCAGCGGGCGCTGCAGCACGGGCGACAGGAAGGTATTGTCCACGCTCACCTCGACACCGTGGGCGTGAGCGATCTTCGCCACGCCGGCAATGTCCGTCAGCACCATCAAAGGATTGCTGGGCGTTTCAATGTGCACGAGCTTCGTGTTCGGTTTTATTGCCTCTTCAACTGCTGCCAGGTTGCTGGTATCGACATATTCGATCTGGATGCCATAGAGGCTCACGATCTGATCAAAGAGGCGGACCGTTCCGGCATAAACATCCCGCGAGCAAACGATGTGATCGCCCGTCCGAAGCATCGCAACCAACCCGGAGATGGCGGCCATTCCGGTGGTGAAGGCGTGCCCGCTAGTTCCGCCCTCCAACGTAGCCAACGCCGCTTCCAGCCGGTCGCGCGTGGGGTTGCCGGCACGCGAGTAGTCCCAACCGCGGTCGGTTCCAATGCCGGTGAGCTCGAAGGTCGACGAAAGATAGACCGGCACATTCACGGCGCCAGTCAAAGGATCAGGATGCTGCCCCGCGTGGACGGCAAGGGTCGAGTACTTGTATGGGGACATAAGGTCGCAGTTCGCTCCTAGCTTTTAGCTACTAGCTTATCGCGCGGAGCAGCGGGTCCGGCCAGCGAATCCATCGGACGAGGAAATGCGCAGGCTGAAGTGCACTACCGACCGCCAAACTGCGACCGGCAAAGCGGTTGCCCGCTACGCGAACTGGCTCCGGAACACTGCCTTGATGTGCGCGAGACGTGCATGCAGCGCCTCGGCCTCTTCTTTCAACCCCAGGCGATTGGCGAGCCCGATGGCATCGTAGTAACTTTCCTTGGCGTCGCTGTAGCAGGCCGTTGCAGCACTCGAGGAATGCGCCTCGTACATATCGTCGTAGGCCTTTTCGCCCGTGGCTTTCAGATATTCAAGCTGCTTCAGTTGTGTCTCACGCTCGCTCTCGTCAGTCATTTTTGCGAACTACCTTGCTGTCGGCGCTATCGCCTTGGAGGGGCGCACGGACGGGAAGTAGCCGGTTCGGGTACGAACCGTCAGCTTTCCCGATCCCTTGGACTCAGCAGTGACTTCTACACGCCTGAAACCTTGAACGGTCGTCGGCTTTGTCGAGTGGTAGCCCAGTGTGTACTGGCTGCGGATGTCGCGCGCCACTTCGGCCGCGATCTGATCCACCTGATCGATCGACTTGGGGAAAAAAGCCATGCCGCCAGTCTCGGTCGAAAGCAGGGTCAGCGCACGCCGCGCGTTCCGTACTTCGGCGCGGCTCATCTCGTCGCCAAAGAGCAGCCCAATGGAGTAAATCACCGGGCCAGAAAGCTGCTGCACGCGTTCGATGGTCTGCTCCAGGTTCTGACTCGACGCATTGTCCTCTCCATCCGTGATAAGGACCAGTACCTGCTTGGGCCGCTTGGCGTCGGCCACGAGCTTATCCGCCGAGGCCACCACGGCATCGTAGAGCGCTGTGCCGCCCCGGGAGTCGATCTGCGATAGCCCGTCGCGCAACTTGCCGATATTTGAAGTGAAGTCGCAATCGATAAATGCCTCATCGGAAAAGTTCACCACAAAAGCTTCGTCCTGCGGGTTCGAGGCCTCAACGAGATCGAGCGCGGATTTGTTCACCGAGGGCCGCTTGCGGTACATCGACCCGGAGTTGTCGACGACCAGCCCCAGGGATACGGGCAAATCGGTGTGCTGGAAGCTGATCAGCGACTGCTTCGCTCCGTCTTCGTAAACAGTGAAATCGTCTTTCGTGAGGTTCTGTACCAAACCGGTGCTGCCGAGGACGGTAGCATTGAGCACCACCTCTTCCACATCGGTATGAAGCAGATAACCCTCGCCCTCCTTTTTCAGGGGGCCAGAGGAGGGTGCCGGAGTCACAACGTCAGGCGAACGCACCGGATCGGTATCGACCGTAAGCGGCGATTTTGCCTGCGGCGCAGCTTGCGGTTGCGGGGGCTGCTGCGCGGGTAAAACAAGCCCGGCGGCGATAAGAAAGGAAATCAGAATCGCGTTATTGCAGAGGCGCATAGTAGCCGGTGCGAGCATAAACCGTCAGCGGAGGAAGGCCGGGAGGCGGATTCACCTTCACCTTCACTTTACGCCACTTGCCATCGCGAGTCAGGTCCCCTGGTTTGTAGCCGATGACATACTGGTTGCGCAATTCAGTGGAGATCTTTTCGGCAATGTCACTCATCTCGTCCACGTCGTCGACACGGAAAAGGCGTCCACCGGTCGCGGCGCTGATGTCGTCAAGAAGCTGCGGCCCCGTCCGCTCCTCGGGGGTCGGCGCATAGGGGTCGAAGATGCCGATCGAGTAGATCTCCACGTCAGCTTCGCGCACTGCCGCGCGCACCTCACCCTCGGTGTATCGCGAGCGGTTGTCGCCGCCGTCGGAGACGACCAGCAATGCCTTGCGCTCGTGGTGGGCGTCTTTCATCTTGGCGATACCGTAGTAGATCGCATCAAGCAGCGCGGTGCGGTGGCCGGCTTGAACCGTGGCCAACCTGGCCTGAATGTCGTCGACAGAGCTGGTGAAGTCCTCAATCAGCTCTGGGCGGTCGTTGAATCCAATGACGAAGAACTCGTCCTGAGGATTTGCAGTTTTGATGAACTGCAAGATTGCTTCACGTGCGCGGACCAGCTTGGAGGTCATGGAGCCTGAAAGGTCGAAGATAATGCCGATAGAAACGGGCGCATCCTCGGATGCAAAGCTGACAATCTTCTCCTCGCCGTTATTCTCGTATACCTGGAAGTCCTCTTTTTCCAAGCCCGTGACCAGCCGGTTTAGCGGGTCGGTGATGGTGACCGGGACCAACACCATATCCACGTTCATACGGATAAACGAGCCGGGATGAATGTGAAGCGATGCCGCGCCCGTTTCAGGTGCTCCCTCCGCTCCCTTTGGTTCGCTCGCAGGCGCGGTGGGGGGCGCTGGCGGCTCGACGTGCACTTTATTCAGCTGATCTTCCTGAGCGCGCAAGTGCGCGAGGCAAAATATCGCTGCCAACGTGGCCATCAAAACGCAACGGCCAAACCGGGCACAGCGGCAAAGGAAGGCAAGCTGGCCTGCCCCTTTTGGAGTCACGTGCTGGGGAAGCGTCCTCATGAGGCACCACGGAGGGTTGAAGGCGATATTACCATTATCGGCACGCCGTTGCTGTCAGCAGAATGTCACTCCCGCGCCAGGTGACCAGGAACTTGCGCAAGCCGACCCAGTCAAGCGCTGCGATACAATCGAGACTGGGACGACCCGCACATTATCAACAGTCAATACGGCACAGGCGGGACTCAAATTCCACTCATTCGCGGAGAGCAAGACCTTCCTCATGGCTCGTATCTATCCTTTTCGTGCCTGGCGCTACAATCCCTCTTCGGTTCGCCTGGAAGACGTGGTCACGCAACCTTACGACAAGATCACGCCGGCCATGCAACAGGCGTACTACCAGCGCAGCCCCTTTAACCTGGTCCGCATTATCCTGGGACTGCCTGAGCTATTTGACGCAGAGGAGGGTGAAAACGTCTATACCCGCGCGGCACAGGATTTTCGCGCCTGGCGCGAACAGGGCATTTTGGTCCAGGAAAACGAGCCTTGCGTATTTGCATACACCCAGCGTTTCAAGGTGCCCGGGACCGAAGTCGAAAGAGAGCGGCGCGGGTTTATCGCGCTGGGCAAGCTGCATGAATATGCCGACCAGGTCGTCTTCCGTCACGAACAAACGCTCTCGAAGCCAAAGAGCGACCGGCTGAACCTGCTCAAGGCCACGCGCGCGCACTTCGGTCAGATTTTCATGCTTTATTCTGACCCCGCTGGCAGCGTGGAGAAGATTCTCTACGATGCCAACGACGCCGCAGACGCCGAAGTCACCGACGAATACGGCGTTCAGCACCGGCTCTGGCGGGTGAACAATCCCGCGGCCATCCGCTTGCTGGTGACGGCCATGAGCGACAAGAAGCTCATCATCGCCGACGGCCATCACCGCTACGAAACGGCTCTCAAATACTCCAAAGAACACTCGGGCGGTGGGCACGGCAAAAGCGGCTCGAGCACACAGCAGTTGCCGCAGCCAGAATTCCCCGAGGCAGCGGTTATGATGACCTTCGTCAACATGGACTCGGACGGTTTGGTGGTTTTACCCACTCACCGGGTCGTGCACGGTCTCAGCGGCTTTTTCGCTACCGCGTTTTTCAAGGCGGCCGAGGCCTACTTTGAAGTCAAGCCCTTGCCGCCATTTGAAGCTGCCGCGTTGATTGAGGAGCTATCGCGCGAGCCGGGAACGGCCTTCGTCGCAGTCACCGTTTCCGGCGCATTCCTGCTGCGTGCCAAGCCGGATGCGATGGTAAACGCATTGGCCGATTTGCCCGATCGTCAGCGCCAGCTCGATCTGACTCAGTTACACTCCATCGTGCTCGAGCGCTTGCTGGGCCTGGACGCCGAAAAGGTGCGCGAGCAGACCAACCTGCGCTATCTGCGAGACGCCCAGGAGGCGGTGGAACAGGTCCGCAGCGGCGATGCGGATGTCGCTTTTCTCACCAAGCCGGTGACCATGGAGCAGTTGAAGGAAGTTGCTTTTGCCGGAGAGGTGATGCCGCAAAAATCCACAGACTTTTTCCCCAAGCTGCTCAGCGGCCTGGCTATCTATGCCCTGGACTGAGGTCCGGAAAGCGGTGCTGCTCAAGCCGATGCGAATGGCATCGCTGATCGGTCATCCTGGCCCGGTTCCGCCCCGGCGGGGCAACCGAATTCGAAGCACCCACATTTGTCTTTCGCCTCACCCATCACAGATTGGGGTGCCCCGTCCAAGCTTCGCTTTGGCGGGAAGCACAAACCCCAATTCACCCTCTCTCAATTCACCGCAAACCCGGGTGCCCCACCCTCGCCGCGTCTTTGTTTTTGCGGCTAGGGTGGGCCCGCACCCCCTTCAACCGGTCGCCCTGAGCCACCGAGTCCAGCCCATGTGGGACGAGGAAGTCGATCGACCCGCATTTCGTCCTCTTCGCCGCACCTTGATCGCCCTTGCGCTCATCGTGGCCTGCGCCTCTGTTTTTGCGCAGACTCCTCCCGCCCCTCCGCGCTTTGTGGTGGTGCTCGATGCGGCGCACGGCGGCGACGACTCAGGCGCTCGCCTCGGCAGCGAGAATGAAGAAGCATTTACATTGGCCTTCGGCGTCCGGCTCCGCTCGCTGCTCACCGCGCGAGGCTTCGCCGTTGTGACGACGCGCGAATCGGACGCTGGCGTGGATCCCGCCCGCCGCGCCGATATCGCCGACCACGCTAATTCCCAAGCCTGCCTTAGCCTGCACGCCGCGATGAGCGGCTCCGGCGTGCACCTGTTCGTCTCTTCGCTTGCTCCGGTCCAAAACACGAGCTTTGACGCGCGCTTTCTGCCATGGAAGACCGCCCAGGCTGCCTGGGTCATGCGCAGCATCTCTTTGGCCGGCGTTGTGAACTCGGCCCTTTCGCATGCCAATGTGCCCGTCACCCTGGGACGCACTGCATTGCCGGCGATCGACAGCATGACCTGTCCGGCCGTAGCCGTTGAGATTGCGCCGGATCGATCGTCCGACGCGCAGGGACCGGCGAGCCTCGACGATGCGGACTACCAGGCGCGTGTGGCGGACGCGCTTGCCGCGGCACTGGTTGAGTGGCGATCGGAAACGCGGGAGGACCACCAACCGTGATCCCCCGCCATCAAACCATCCTCTTCATTGTTCTGCTCGCGGCCTCCGCCATCATGGGCGTATTGCTTTGGAACCAGTTGCGGCGCGCTCACGATCGCCTGCTCCGAGGCGAAGATTCGGCTCCAACGCAGGCGCCACTCGTGGCTCCAGCCGAGCAAGCGACGCTGATGGTGGCCAACGATGCCGATAACACCGTCCAGCCCCGCATCCTAACCCTGCCCTTGCCGCAGAATCCCGAGGCCCGGGCGCGGGCCGTGTTGGGCAAGCTGCTTGACCTCTATGCCGCTCCCGAATCCACGCACTCGGTGCCCGGCGGGGCAAGCTCGATCGCTCAGGTTTTTCTCATACCGATTGCGGATGCAGCAGGAAGGGGAACGCCTGACGGCTCACAGCTTGCAGTGGTGAACCTGGCGGGCACGTTTGTCGCCGGTCATCCTTCAGGCCTTGAGACTGAATCACTCACCGTACTTTCGATCTGCTCCACGCTCAGTGCGAATCTGCCGCGCGTGACCGAGGTGCGATTTCTGGTTGATGGTCAACCGCGCGCGAGCCTCGCGGGCCACGCCGATTTGACGCGCACTTATTTGACCAGCGAGGAGACAGTGGCGGCTCCGGGGGTCCGGCCGTGACACGCGCAAGAATCGTCTCCGCGTGGGCCGCGCTCGCTGCATTCGCATTCGCGCTCCGCATCGGTCTCGCTTTGGGCTCGCCCAGCATTTTTTATCCGGATGAGATCTTCCAGACGCTCGAGCCGGCGCATCGGCTCGCTTTTGGCTTTGGCGTCATCTCCTGGGAGTGGCGGCTCGGGATTCGTTCCTGGGTACTTCCCACGTTTCTCGCCGGGATGATGCGCGCGACCAGTTGGCTGGGGTCAGCCTCGTCCGGATACCTGCTCGGAGTCACGATCGTCCTTGCGCTGCTCTCACTCATCTCAATCTGGTTTGGGTATGCGTGGGCAAAAAGCGCAAGCGGAACAACTGCGGCCGTCATCGCTGCTCTTGCGTGCTCCTTCTTCTTCGGGCTGGTTTATTTTGCGCCCAAAGCGCTCTATGAAGTCATTGCCGCCCACGTGATGCTGCCTGGGCTCTTTCTTGGCGTGTACGGCGAGAAACTCGGCGAACGGAAGCGGTTGTTCCTCGCGGGGTTTCTTTGCGCCTTCGCCGCCTGCCTGCGTATCCAGTTGCTGCCCGCGCTTCTGTTCGCGATGATCTACTTCTGCTGCCCGCGATGGCGCTCGAGAGTTCCTGCCGTCGCCGCCGGAGCAGCCATCCCGGTTCTCCTCTTCGGCGCCGTAGATTGGATGACCTGGTCCTATCCGTGGCAGTCATTCCTTCTCTACTACAAGGCCAATACAGAGCACAATGTCGGCCGCGAGTTCTGGTCTCAGCCCTGGTACTGGTACGCTCTGGTTCTTCTCGTACTCATCGGTCCGGCGGTCCTGCTTCTCTTTCACGGCGCGCGCCGCAGCCCTTTCCTTGCAATCTTCTGCGCCATAGTGGTCATTTCGCACAGCGTGATCCAGCACAAAGAGATTCGCTTCATCTACCCGATTCTGGCTCCTGCAATCACGCTGGCCACGATGGGCATTGTTGATCTCCTCGACGAGATCAAGGCCGGAATGCGGTTCCTTGAGAACCCCCGATGGGTGATTGCCATCAGTGTTGCGTTCTTCCTTGGTTCATCGGTAATGCTCGCGGCGCAATGCGCGGACTGGTACAAGACGCGCTGGGGCGATGGCGCATTCGATCGCCTCAGTCGCGAGCCTGCATTATGTGGGATCGGGTTATACGGTGTGATTTGGTGGGAGTCGGGAGGCTACACCCATCTTCATCGCGACGTGCCCATCATTCCGCTTGATAGCGCCGCCCAAGTGGCCAACGATGCTCCCGCATTCAATGCGCTCATCGCGCCCGCGACCTCGCAAAGACTTCCAGCAGGCTTCACGCAGTCTCAATGTTGGCAGGGAGCCTGCCTGTATCAGCGGCCCGGAACGTGCACCGCCGCCCCTGCAGACGTTGAACTGAACGCATATCTCAGAAAAATTGAACAATGAGTGGGTGCCCAAGGTCTGGATTTTCAGACCTGGGATACGACAAACGCCGCACAGCCTCTTTCAACCCGCCACAAAGCGGGGTGCCCCATCCTAAAACTCGAAGCACAGCGAAGAGTTTTAGGGTGGGATAGCACTCCCGCCAACCAGGCGCGAAAAGCTGAAAGCTGTTCACCGTGACTTCGCCTTCGAGGGGCTACCCTAGAAATATGGCACCAACCATCGGCGTTTTCGATTCCGGCTTCGGCGGATTGACCGTGCTGCGTTCGCTCATCGAACGCCTTCCCGGCGCGCGCTTCGCCTTTCTCGGCGATACGGCGCGGCTGCCCTACGGCTCCAAGTCCCGCCGCACCATCGCGCGCTACGCCGCCCAGAGCGCACAGTTTCTCGTCAACGAACAGGGCGCCGAATTCCTCGTGATCGCCTGCAACACCGCCAGCGCATTGGCGCTCGATGCCATTCAGGACGCGGTTTCAGTCCCTGTGCTGGGCGTCATTGAGCCCGGTGCCGCCGCTGCCCGCGCAGCCTCGCAATCCGGCGACGTGTTCGTTGTCGCCACTGAAGCCACTGTGCACAGTCACGCTTATACGGCCGCCTGCTCTGCTCACGGCCTGCGCACTATTGAGAAGGCCTGCCCGCTGCTCGTTCCGCTGGTCGAAGAGGGTTGGACCGATCACCCCGTCACGGCCGAGGTCATTGAGATCTACCTGAATGAACTTCGCGCCGAGGCGGAATCTCTGGGCATGAATCCTGATACGCTTGTGCTCGGCTGCACGCATTACCCGCTCCTGCGGCGGCTTTTTGAAGGCGCCGTGCGCCCCGGCGCAAAGGTGATCGATTCCGCGGAGTCCGTGGCACAGGCTGCGGTTGGAATGATCAACGGCCCCGCAAAGTCGACCGCGGGCGGAATCTCAAACGAAACTGAAGTGCGCTGCTTCGCCACTGACTCCGTCGAGAAATTCGAACGCCTCGGCTCGCGCTTTCTGGGCCGCCCGGTAGGCCATGTTGAGTTAATCGACCTCGGCGGCTGACTAGCCACCGCATCAAAACCCGAAAATCGCTCTGGTATTCTGAATAGCGGCGGCGGCGCTCCGCGCTTCCCTCTTTCGGAGCGGCTTCCTGGAGGAACTAACTTCGCATGATCAATTTGGCAGGCAAAACAGCCGTGGTCTTCGGGCTGGCCAACAAGCGCTCCATCGCCTGGGGCATCGCCCAGAAGCTCCACGAGGCCGGTGCTACTCTGGCCATCTGCTACCAGAACGAGCGCATGAAGTCCGAGGCCGGGGACCTGATCAGCGAACTCCCCGGCGCCAGCGGCTTCCAATGCGATGTCTCCAACGACCAGGAAATTGCGACGCTTTTTGCTGCGCTCAAGGAAAAGTACGGCAAGCTCGATATCCTCGTCCACGCCGTCGCTTATGCGCCTCCCGAGGACCTGAAAGGCGAGTTCATCAACACCAGCCGCGAGGGCTTCCGCATTGCGCACGACGTGAGCGTGTACTCCCTCATCGCCGTCAGCCGCGGCGCGGTGCCGCTGATGACCGAGGGCGGCAGCATTATCACCCTCACCTACTACGCCGCGGAGAAAGTCGTGCCCCACTACAACGTGATGGCCCTCGCCAAGGCTTCTCTCGAATCGGCCGTGCGCTATCTCGCTTTCGAGCTCGGCCCCAAAAACATTCGCGCGAATGCCATCTCCGCTGGCCCCATCAAAACCCTCGCCGCGCGCGGCGTGGGCGCGCTTGGCGACATGCTCAAGGCGCACGCTGAGCGCGCTCCCCTGCACCGGAATGTCGATCAGCTCGAAGTCGGTGGTACGGCGCTCTATCTCGCGAGCGACCTCGCCAGCGCCGTCACAGGCGAAGTGATCTACGTCGACTGCGGCTACAACATTATGGGGTTCTGAGCAGACTTACTCTCTTAGCCGCAGAAAAACTATATTGCCAGTATTTCTGCCCACACCGAAGGCTCAACCGGCAATCCCAGCCGCGTATTTTCTTCGCGTAATCGCAGTGTCTCTTCGCCCGGGTAGCGAACCCGGCTGCCCTGCTTGGCTGGCTCACAATTGTGCAGCGAATCCACAACCGCATCGGCGATCCGTTCGGCCTCCTCCGACGACCCCACAGCGCCAGGGTTGAGCGCAAGAAACATCTGCGAAATCGCGGTCTCTTCTACCGCGACTGAAGAGATCTGATAGGTCGCCTTTCCCAGCGTCATCATCGCAGCCATCATGTCCAGCACGACCGCAAGACCCGACCCCTTCCAATAGCCCGCGGGCAGCGGCCGCCACGATTTCTCGATGGCTCCCGGATCGCGCGTTAGGCTTCCCTCCGCATCAAAGCCCCCATCAACGGGCAGCATCTCGCCGCGCTTGCGGTAGCTCTCGAGCGCTCCGTACGAAAACTGCGACATCGCCATATCGAGCACCACCGGCCCGTTCGCGCGCGGAACGGCGATGATCAGCGGATTGTTTCCGATGACGCGTTCCGCTCCGCCCCACGGCGGCAGGTTCGGCATGGTGTTGGTCCAGCAGATACCAATCATCCCAGCCTCGGCGGCCTGCCAGCCGTACGTTCCGCCGCGCATCCAGTGGTTGGTATTGCCCAGCGCCACGCATCCCACGCCGTGCTCGCGACCTAGAGCGATCGCGCACTCCATGGCTGCCCATGCTGCCAGATTCCCCGGGCCTCGATGGCCATCCCATCGCTCCAGCGCGCCGAATCGTTGCACCACTTCTGGCTCCGCAACCGGAATCACACGGCCATTGCGGATGGTCTCGACAAAGCGCATGAACCGGTTGACCCCGTGCGTATAAACACCGTCGCGAGTGGTCTCCGCGAACAGCCGCGCGCACGTCTCCGCGCGATCGGGCGCGAATCCCAGCTTGCGTAACGCCACGGCAAGCGATCCTTGAACTTGATCAAATGGAATGCGATTCATCGGACGTCCGCCACTCAGACTAACGCAACGCACAGCTCATTTCGATGGAGTGGTCGAGCTATTCGGCGTCACGGCCCCGTTCACAGTCTTCGGATCGACTTCCAGTTCTTTGAGCTTGGCTTCCACGTCCGGCGGAGCACCCTCCTGGTACCGCGCACCGAGGTATTTCGCGAAGAACGACTCCATCTCGGTCACCATCGCCAGGTTGTTGATGGGCCGCGCATAGCCGTGGCCTTCATCCGGCGCCACCAGGTAAATCACCGGCTTGCCGTGGTCGCGCACCGCTGCGACAATTTGATTGCTCTCGCGGACATTCACCCGCGGGTCGTTCTTCCCCTGCACCACCATCAGCGGCGTCACGATGTCCTTGGCATTGGTCAAAGGCGACTCGGCAACCAACAACGCCTTGCCATCTGGCGTTGTCGGGTCGGCCATGCGTGCATAAAGCTGCCTGCGGCCAGCCTCCCAATACGGCGGAATCGCGTCGAGCAATGTGATCAGATTTGATGGTGCGGCATAGGCCACCGCCGCCGCATAAACATCAGGCGTGAATGCGACTCCAGCCAACGTTGCGTAGCCGCCGTAGGAGCCTCCGAAGATTCCCACGCGCTTTGGGTCTGCGGTGCCATCGGCCACCAGGGCTTTAACGCCCCAGGTCAAATCGTCCTGCATCGTGCGGCCCCACTGGCCGTTGCCGGCGTCGAGAAACTGTTTCCCATAGCCTGTCGACCCGCGGAAGTTGGGCTGCAGCACGGCATAGCCGCGGTTCGAAAAAAACTGTGCGAACGTATCGTAGCCGTAAACGTCGCGCGCCCAGGGCCCTCCGTGCGGCAATACGATCAGCGGCAGGTTCTTTGCTGGCAGGCCCTTCGGAAGCGTCAAATAGGCTGTAATCTCCAGTCCATCCGACGACTTGAAGCGATAAGGCCTTCGCAGCGAAAGCGATTCCCGCGGCAGTTCCTCGCGAATGCGGTACTGAAAGACGAGAGTCTTCGCTTTCCGGTCCCACAAATACGTTTCGCCCGGCTCCGTATCGCTGTACGCCGTCACGATCCATAGATTCTCGTCGGCCGAGCGCGCGCCAAACCTGATCTCCTTGTTCGGCAGCTTCGACTGCAACCAACCGAACTCCCGCTCGAATCCTTTGTCCCTGAAATAGCGCCGCGGGCGATCGTCCTCGTAGCTTGTGAAATAGACGTGATAGTCGGCATCGGAAATCTGCAATCCACCAAAGTCCACGCGATGTTCGGGATCGCTATCGTAGGTGGTCACCTGGCCGCTCGCCAGATCGAGGAGTTCGGCCTCGCTGAAATTCAGCGCGCCTTTGTTCGTCTCCAGGTAGACCCTCTTGTTGCCGGCCTCAAAATCTGCGACACCGCAGTCTTCCAGAACCGTACAGCTGTAAATCACCTTGAAGCCATCGGCATCAACACGCATGATCTCCGTGTCGCCGGTCTGGGTTGTGCGCTGGGCTACCCGCAGGTTGCCGTCATGGTCGAAATCCCAGTTCTCTACGCGCTCGGTGTTCTTGCGCAGCAGCGTCTTCTCGCCGGTTGAAATATGCAGCTCGTAGAGATCGTGCCACTGGGGATCGCGATCGTTCAGGCCGATATACAGAACGTCGGGCTTGGCTCGCGGCGCTGCGAAAATCTCGGTGCGGACGCCCTTTAAATTGGTCAACGCGCGCGTGGGCGGAATGCCCGTGGCGGGATCGGCGGGCAGCGAAGGGTCGATCGCATAGACATTGAAGTTTTCGTCGCCTCCCGCGTCCTGCGAATACAAAATGTACTTCGAGTCGTGGCTCCAGAAGTAATCGCGAATCGGGCGCGACGCTTCGGCGCTCACGGGCCGCGCCGCGCTGAAAGGATCGCCGGCCTTCTTCACCCAGATATTCCTTGTGCCTTTGTAAGGCTGTAGGAACGAAAGGTAATGACCGTCAGGCGAAACTTGCGCTCCGGTAATCTGCGCTTCGCCGAAAAACAGGTTCCGGTCGATAATCGGCGGCTGCTGCGCTTTGCAGCATGTTGCGAGCACGACCACAAATGCGAAAAAACCGGCTACACGTTTCATGCGCCACTCCAATCGTTTTAACCATACCTCAGAAGCCAGACCGATCTCTCAGGATTGACCCGCGCGAATCCGCATCAATTTATGTTTGGGGAAAATTTCGTTCGACCACAGGGCCGCTCCGCCCCGCTATTCTTTCAGCGTCACCGTGATCTTCCGCGCATCGCCGCCCTCGGGGGCAATCGCGATCTCTCCCGTGGCGCGCTTCTTGATGCTCTTGAATTTGTCGCCCCACTCCACCAGGACGAGCGCATCCGGCGTAAGCAGATCGTCGAGCCCCAGCGTTTCCAGTTGCCGCTCGCTCTCCAGACGATAAACATCCAGATGGTAGAGCTTCACGGGCTTGCCGTTGCGTGTGCCGTCAAATTCGTGGATCAGCGTGAAGGTGGGGCTGGTGACCTCGTCAGGTTCGGCTGCGTCCAGAGCTTGCGCAATGCCCTTCACCAGCGTCGTCTTGCCGGTGCCCAGCTCGCCGCGCAGCAAAAGGAACTGAGGAGGCTTGAGAAGGCCCACGAGCTTGCGGCCCACTGCAACCGTGTCCGCGCCGCTCTGCGTGGTGAACTCGTAAGTTTTACTTTCCGCGAGTGCTGCGGCTTCAGTCATCGCTGAACCTCAACCAGGCTACTCAAATGCACTTCTTGGGCTGCTGCATGCGCAGTGAGTCCGCTGCATGCAATGCCCCTGCAACCAAACATACCCGGTTTTGCCGTTCACTTCAAAATTGTGCGCATGCGATTGAAACGCCTCAGCCAATTTCGCCAGGCTGTCGGTCGCTAACAGCGTATGCTCGTCGCCTTGATGCACGGCCAGATCCGCAGCAAGCCCATGCAAATAAACCGCAGCCTCAACGGCTTGCGCCGCACTGCCGGGATATTGCGCCAACAGGCTCGCAATCAGCCCGGTAAGCAGATCGCCGCTGCCGCCTTTGGCCATGGCCGGATTTCCTGAAGTGTTCACTGCCACTCGGCCGTCGGGATGGGCAATGAGCGTTCGTGCGCCCTTGAGGACCAGCGTCACGCCTGTGCGCTCCGCATATTCTCGAGCAATCTCCAGCCGGTTCGCCTGAATTTTGGCAATGGTCATTCCAGTCAGCCGCGCCATCTCGCCGGGATGCGGCGTTAACACCACCACGCGTCCTTTAGCCAGCCGCTTGAGTAGTGCCGGCTTCGCAGCCAGAATATTCAGCGCGTCTGCATCGATGACGGCGGGCATCTTTGTTGAGCTCAGCAGTCCAGTCACAAACTTCGCCGTCTCAGTTCCCTGCCCCAGCCCCGGCCCAATGGCGAGCACGCTCTTCCCCGCGATCAATAATGCGATTTGCTTCTTCTCAAGATTCTTCGCCGAGATCTGGCCGGCTCGCGTCGCAGACAGCGGCCAGGTCATCAGCTCCGGCGCAAACGATGAGACGGCCTGGAGCGCCGGTGCGGGAACCGCCGCCGTCACCAGCCCAGCGCCCGCACGCAGCGCCGCCAGAGCCGTCATCGCCGGGGCGCCGGCTTTGCCGCCCGCTGTCCCGAATGAACCGCCAACAACCAGCACGTGACCGAAGTTGCCTTTGTTCGCCGCCGCCGCGCGCGGGGCCTGCGCCAGCGAAAGCGACGAGCCGGCCCAATCGAGTTTAAGCGTTGAAACAATGGCCGCGTCCGGCGATCCAATCGGCGCAACCACAACCGGCTGATTCCAGCGCCGCGTCAGTTGCCCAAACACATGCGCACATTTGGGCGCAGTGAAGGTGACAATCGCATCGGCTGGAAACACCGGCCCCGCTGCGGTCGCGCTTGTTTCATCGGCAGGCCAACCGGAAGGCAAGTCGATCGCAAGAATTGGGGCGAGAGCCCCCGCGCGACTCTGCTTCAGCCATTCGCACGCCGCAAGCGCCAACCCTTTCATCGGAGGCTTGAATCCCGTACCGAGCACGGCATCCACAATCAGATCGGTGTCGAGCGCGTCGTTATGCTCAGCTAGGGCCTGGGCATTCGCAACAACATGGATTTTTCCGCGCTTTGGATTGTTCAGCTCGGTCCACGCCACGGCCGCGTCGCCCGCCAGTTGCTCTGGTGCTCCCAGCAACAGAGTGGTCACAGCGAGTCCGGCGTCGGCCAGGAGCCGCGCGGCCATCATGCCATCGCCGCCGTTGTTGCCGCGCCCGCATAGCACCGTCACGCGCTTGGCGTTCGGAAGCTGCACGCGCACAAAAGCCGCCACGGCCGAAGAAGCCGTCCGCATCAATTCAATCGATGGAATCCCAAATCGCTCCGTTGAGGCGCGATCGCAGGCCTGCATCTCGGCTGCGGACAGGACTTGCATCGCAACCATGGTACTAGAAGGGTGGCTATGAAAACGACCGGCAAGGATGAGACACCGTGCGCTACTTGACCAAGCGCGCCTGGAGAGTGGTGCGCGAGTTTACACGGGTCAGGACACAGGCGCCGTTTTTGTCGCAGTGAAAATGAACGGGAGCGGGAAACACCTGCCATTCGGCAGAACGGTTGCGCAGCCCGATGACTCCGAGCAGAAAGACCCGGCCTCCCTCGGTATCGATGGTTCCCTGCGATGGGTTGTCCCCCACAATCACGTCATCATCGTCGATCGCTGCCGGCAGGTGCAGTAGCCGGGGAGAGAATGCCGCACCGCCCGCTGAGCCATGACCTTTTCGGCTATTTGCGAGATCGTTTGTCCTGTGGTGTTTCAGCCAGTCGTTCTGCTCCTCCAGCGAGGGAAAGTTCGTAAAGAACTCCCACGCCACAGCGCTCTGATACTGTTTCGCGGAACAGGGAAGACCTCCGGTAATGGTGACCTCGGCGATTTGCCCATCCGGACCTGCAATGTTCTGCACCGTGTCTCCCGTGGTGGTCTGCATCGGCAGCAAGCCCTGCGAAGTGTCGGAGGAAGAAGAACCCGATGCCTCCCCGGACTGGCCAGGATTGGGAAGCACGACTTCCTTTTGGCAGGCAACGGCGCCTTTGGAATCGAGAAGGCGGATGACAACTGAAACCGGGTGGGGTGGATTCACCGTCACGGCTTGAAAGCCCGCGGTCTGCTGCGGATCGAGCGGATCAATGTATAGCTGGTAGGCGGAGCTTCCTTCCCAGCGCGCGACAAGCCGAGCCCCCAATCCCGCTGAGTCGAAGCGGCGGGTCCCGAGGTCGACGTAAAGCGCCGGGGCCTTGGATTTCATCAGTTTGGGGATGACGAGGGCGGCAAGCACTCCGAGCACGAGAATGAAGAGGATCGGCATGAGAGCGACTACCCGTTTGGAATTGGCATCTTTTGCCGCCGCTTCAGGATCTTCAACCGGCGCCGGCTGCGCCATGGCCATGCGGAATCCGTAGAGGTCCTCCTGGCTGGCTCCGCCAGCGGGAGCAACCACCTTGTAGACCCTATCTGGCACACCTGCGGGAGCTTGTGAGCCGGCTGCATCTGCCTCGAGTTGAACTGCATTGCCCATCAAGCAGGTCCCATTCCTTTGACTTGGGAGACCGAGCCGAAAGTAGTACTGACATTGGACCATGGCCACAAAAGGGCCGCAATAACCACTCTGTGTGATGGGTCCAAGTTCATCCCAAGGCGGTCTGGGACTCCGAATTGGAATCAGCGTAGGGCTGGTTCATCGGCCCAGTGCGGTCTGCACCAGGAGCCACACGTTCAGCACAGCAATGACCCCGGCGGTGAGCCAGGCCAGCCCTTGCAGCCAGCGGCCATTGGTGAACTCGCCCATCTTCCTGCGGTCGCCGGTGAACATCACCAGTGGAATGACGGCGAAGCTCAACTGGAAGGAGAGAATCACCTGGCTCAGGATGAGCAGCTTTTCGGTTCCCT